>BNJU01003721.1_pt1 | contig 68383 bp, 60 predicted proteins | sample 8539281 | NCBI WGS metagenome assembly BNJU01 (sample SAMD00202456, study PRJDB9452) | human saliva metagenome | isolation source: human saliva | place: Japan
ACGCCGATCGCCACGTTGCCGCAGGGCACGTCCTGACGACGACGGCGTTCGCGCCGATCTTGACGCCAGTGCCGACGGTGATGGGGCCCAGCACCTTTGCGCCGGCACCGATCATGACGTGGTCGCCGACGGTGGGGTGGCGCTTACCCGGTGTCATGGCGACGCCACCAAGCGTAACTCCGTGGAAGATGACGACGTCGTTGCCGACCTCGGCCGTCTGGCCGATGACGACGCCCGTCGCGTGGTCGATGAAGACGCGGCGCCCGATGGTGGCCTCGGGGTGGATGTCCACGCCTGTGACGGCGCGGGCCATGGAGGACAGGACGCGCGCGGGGGTGCGGGCACCGTGGGACCACAGAGCATGGGAGACGCGGTGGGTCCACAGGGCGTGCACGCCCGGGTATGTCAGGGCGATCTCCAGGGCGGAGGTGGCCGCGGGGTCGCGGCGCTGCGCCGTCACGAGATCCTCGTGGAAGAGCCCGAGCGCCTTGGTGGGTAGGGCGCGCGACAGGGTCTTCGACAGGGCGCGTACGGTGAGCTTCACGGATTCCTCCTGGATGGTTGACTGAGACGGAAACGCACAGGTGGCCCCGGATATTCCATCCGGGGCCACCTTAGCGCGTCACGTGGGAAAGATCAGTCCTCGAGGCCCGCGAACAGGGCGGTCGAGAGGTAACGCTCACCCGTATCGGGCAGGAGCGTGACGATCTTCTTGCCGGCCAGCTCGGGGCGGGCGGCGACGGCGGCCGTTCCGGCCAGGGCAGCGCCGGAGGAGATACCTACGAGCAGACCCTCTTCGGCGGCCGCGCGGCGAGCGAACTCGAGCGCCTGGGCGGTCTCCACGGAGATGACCTCGTCGATGATGTCAGCGTCGAAGGTCTCGGGCACGAAGTTGGGCATGAGGCCCTGAATGCCGTGGGGGCCGGGGGTGCCACCGGTCAGCAGGGGAGACTCTGCGGGCTGAACGGCAATGATGCGTACGTTCGGGTTCTTCTCCTTGAGGACCTTCGCGACGCCCGAGATGGTGCCACCCGTGCCAACGCCGGCGACGAAGACGTCGACCTGGCCGTCGGTGTCCGCCCAGATTTCCTCGCCCGTGTGCGCGACGTGGGCGGCCGGGTTGGCGGGGTTGGTGAACTGGGAGGCGATGATGGCGCCGGGACGCTCGGAGGCAATGCGCTCGGCCTCCGCGACGGCGGCGGAGACGCCGCCCTTCGGGTCGGTGAGGACCAGCTCGGCGCCGAATGCGCGCACGATCGCGCGGCGCTCGACGGACATCGAGGCGGGCATGACGATGACGACCTTGTAGCCGCGGGCCGCGCCAACCATCGACAGGGCGATACCCGTGTTACCGGAGGTGGCCTCGACGATCGTGCCGCCGGGGGCCAGCGCACCCGAGGCCTCGGCCGCGTCGATGATCGAGCGGGCGATGCGATCCTTCACGGAGGAAGCGGGGTTGAAGGCCTCGACCTTCGCGACCACGTCGACGCCGTCGCCGGCAACGTGGTTAATTCGGACGAGGGGTGTGCCGCCGATCAGATCGGCGACGGTGGAGGCGATGCGAGCCATGAGGGGTCCTTCCTAAGCAGGTGTACCCCTGAATTGTCATCCCGCGCTCGGAGCCTCGTCTAGTTCAATGCGCCGTGTTTCCACGTAGCGAAACTTTGCAACACCGGACGAGGCCTGGGCCAGGCATGCGTCAATCGAGTCTCGGTCGCTTGGATCGATCGCAATGCGCAGCGTGACGTCCGTGCCCCACACCGTGTCGACGACCGCTGCTCCTCGCGCGCGCAGCTCCGCCTCGATGCGGCCCGCGTCCCCGGGGTTAAGCTGCGTTTCGAGGACGTCGCGCCCGACGAGGTAGGCGATGGGGGCGCGGGCGACGGCCTCGGACACGGAGGTGGAGTAGGCCCGCACGAGGCCACCCCCGCCCAGGAGGATTCCGCCGAAGTAGCGGGTGACGACCGCCGTGGCGTTCCACGTGTCAGAAGCACGCAGAGCCTCCAGCATCGGTGTGCCCGCCGTGCCCGAGGGTTCTCCGTCGTCCGAGGAATGTTGCAACGGCGCGGCGTCCGGCGGGTCGATGAGGTAGGCCGAGCAGTTATGGCGGGCCTGCGGGTGCTCGGCCTTGACAGCATCGATGAGCTCTCGCGCCTCCTCTGGCGTGTCCGTCCTGGCGAGCGTCGTGATAAAACGGGAACGCTTGATCTCAATCTCGTGGGTGAGGAGCGTGCCGGAGGCGAGCGTGCGAAGAGCGGACATGCGCCCAGTCTAAGGGAGCGAGCCCACCCTCAGTCTGTAACCAGGATCGCAGGCGCGTAGGCTCTCGCGATGTGCTTCAGGGGCTGGTCCGTGGTAGTCTTGTCGGGTTGTCGCCGTGCGCCCGCGTGGCGCACCGATCAGAATAGTCGTCGAGAAAGAAGAGGAGCGGTAAGACATGGCAGTTCCCAAGCGCAAGATGTCCCGTGCGAACACCCGCACCCGCCGGTCTACCTGGAAGGCTGATCTTACCGAGCTGAACACCGTCAAGGTTGCCGGCCGTGAGATCCGCGTGCCCCGCCGCCTGGCCAAGGCCTACAAGAACGGCCTCCTGGACGTCGAGGGCTGACCTCGCATCCACGCACGGGCCCGGGACTTGCCGTCCCGGGCCTTTGTCATGCCCGCAATCGCTGAATACGTGCCCGTCGCTCTCTCGATCGTCGACGCGCGCCTGATACCAGTACCCGAAAAGGAACGCACATGAGCCTGCCATTGTCTTTGCCCGCCGCGAGCGGGGGAGTCGGCCACGGCCTCGTCGCCGCGTCGACAACGAGCGGTACCGAGGGGGCCATCGTCTCCCTCTTCCTGATCGCCGCCGCTGCGGCTGTCGCGCCCCTGCTGTCCTCGCTCACGCACAAGCGCGTGCCCGATGTCGTCTGGCTGCTCATCCTCGGCGTCATCATCGGGCCGAACGTTCTGGGGCTTGCATCGCTCACCGAGCCGATCTCCGTGTTCCGCGAGGTCGGCATGGGCATGCTCTTCCTTATTGCGGGCACCGAGATCGACGTGGAAGAGGTGCACGGCCGGGCGGGCAGGCGCTCGCTGCTCACCTGGCTGGCATGCTTCGGTATCGGCCTGGCCGTCTCCTGGGTGGCGGTCGCCGCGTCGGGTACGATGGGGGTCGCTACCGCCACCTACATCGCCCTGGCCATCGCGCTGACCTCGACGGCGCTGGGCACCCTGCTGCCCATCCTCATGGAGGCCGGCGTCATGGGGACGACGATCGGCAAGGCTGTCCTTGTCCACGGCGCTGTCGGCGAACTCGCGCCCATCATTGCGATGTCGCTGCTGCTGTCGGCACGCAGTCCCTGGGCCTCAGCGATCATTCTTCTCGTGTTCGCGGTGGCATCGGTCGTTGCCGTCGCCATTCCGACGCGTTTCATCCTCAAGCATCCCGCGTTCGGGCGGACGATCCTGCACGGGGCGCAGACCTCGCAAAAGACGCTCATGCGCGTCGTCATGCTGATCCTCACCGGCCTGATGGCGCTGTCCGCCGTCATGGAACTGGACATGGTGCTCGGCGCGTTCGCGGCCGGCATCATCGTGCGCGCGCTGGCACCCGGCAACTTCACGATGGTCGAGGGCGAGCTGCGCACCCTCGGATTCTCCTTCCTCATCCCTCTGTTTTTCGTCACCTCGGGCATGAACATCTCGCTGAGCGCCGTCGTGGGCTACCCGTTCCTGCTTGTCGCCTTCGTCGGCGCGATCCTCGTCGTGCGCGGAGTGCCCATCGTCCTTCTGGAACGCTTCCACGGATCGATCGAGCGTGTCGGCTGGACGGATGCGACGCGCATCGGCCTGTACGGTGCGACCGGCCTGCCGATCATCGTCGCCGTCACCGAACTCGGCGTCTCGACGGATGTCCTGCCCGCGTGGCTCGCCTCCCTGCTCGTCGTCGCCGGCGCGATGTCCGTGCTGCTTTTCCCGCTGATCGCCTTCCTGCTGGGGCGCGCTGGTGGAAAGGCGCGCTAACCTCCGCTAGTCTTACAGGCGGCGCACCGCGCCCCGCCTCCGTAGCTCAATGGATAGAGCAAGGGCCTTCTAATCCCGAGGTTGCAGGTTCGAGTCCTGTCGGAGGCGCCAGCTATCTCCATGCGCCCGTCTCGTTTCTGAGACGGGCGCTGTCACAAACTCCCGTTACGTGGACCCCTCCTGCGCCACCTGCACGAAGGCGGACATACTGGAGTCATGAACGCACGAACGAACACCACCCGTCGCATGTGCGGGTCTATTCGTGCCCGAATGTGCAGCTGACGCCGACGTCCGCCATTCCTTAGGCTCGCGCTCCACCACACCGCCTGCGCTCACGCGCACCCACGTGGAGGCCAGCCGCCACCCGAGAGTTACACCGTGCCCTTCTCAGACGACACCTACGCCTGTCCCTGTACCCACGACCACGAGCCCACGCTCCTGTCCTTCGAGGTCATGCCCCCGCGCAAGCCCTCCCTGGAAGAGCCCTTCTGGAACACGGTCGACCAGCTGCTGCGCGTGCGCCCCGACTTCATGTCCGTCACCTACGGGGCGGGCGGCAAAGACCGCTCTAACGCCCGCGCGACGGTCCACCGCCTCGTGCGCGACACGCCGATCCAGCCGATCGCGCACCTGACCTGCGTGGGTAACTCGACTGAAGAGGTCGTCTCCACCGTCTACGACTACCTGGACTCGGGCGTGCGCACCTTCCTGGCGCTGCGCGGAGACCCGCCGGTCGGACAGGAAAACTGGGAGCCCGGCCCGGGCGGCGTCGGCAGCGCCACCGAGCTGATCCACCTGATCCGCACCGTCGAAAAGCGCCGCTGCGACGCCCACCCGGGCGAGGCCCTGCGCTCCGCCTTCAAACCCCTGACGATCGCCGTCGCCGCTTTTCCCGCGGGCAATCCGGCCGCCGGAACCACGCCCGCGCAGGAAGTCGAACGCCTCCTCGTCAAGCAGGCCGCCGGTGCCTCCTTCGCAATCACGCAGCTCTTCTGGGACGCTGAGGTCTACGCCTCCTTCGTCGAGCGCGCCCGCCGTGCCGGCGTCACCATCCCTATCGTGCCCGGCTTGCTGCCGGCCACCGACCCGGCGCGCCTGCGCCGCGTCCAGGACCTCACCGGTATTGAGGTCCCCGAATACCTGCTCACCACGCTCGCCGACTACCCCCACCAGGACGCGCGCGACGAGTTCGGTGCCGTCTTCGGCTCGCGCCTCATCCACTCCGTCCTGGAGGCGGGCGCGCCCGGTGTCCACCTCTACACCTTCAACCGCTCCAAGCCCGTCCTGGACATCCTGGCCCTCATGGGAGTCAAACCCGACCCGCTGCGGTCCGGCACCTCGACCCCCGAAACCCGCGCCTGAGCGCATCACCATCCACCCTGCGGCGGGGTGCGGGGTCTCCCGCGTACGCCGAACGAGTAGCACACCCAAGGAGAAAACCATGTCCGCTGCGACCACGCAGTTCCCCACCGCCACGATCCTGGCCTATCCGCGCATCGGCCGTGGCCGTGAGCTCAAGCGCGCCCTCGAGGCCCGCTGGGCCGGCCGCATCACCGAGGCCGAGCTGATCCAGGCCGCCAACGATCTGCGCAAGGAGAACCTCGCGCGCCTCGTCGAGCTCGGCCTGAACCCCTCCGACGCCTCCCTGGCCGACGCGCCCTCCCTGTATGACCACGTCCTGGATGCGACGATCCTCCTGGGTGCCATCCCGCCGCGCTTCGCCGGTCGGCAGGGCCTCGACCTGTACTTCGCGCTCGCCCGCGGCGACGACGAGGTCGGCCCCGAAGAGATGACGAAGTGGTTCGACACGAACTACCACTACCTCGTTCCCGAGATCGGCCCCGACACGCCGCTGCGCTTCGCCGACGACACGATCACCCGCCGCTTCACGGACGCCCGCGAGTGGGGCTACGTAACCCGCCCCGTCCTGGTCGGCCCCGTCACCTACCTGGCCCTGGCCAAGGCCGATCCGTCCACCCCCGACTTCGATCCGCTCACCCGCATCGACGAGGCCGTGGCCGCGTATGAGGAGGCGCTGGCCTCCCTGCACGCAGCGGGTGCCCCGTGGGTCCAGCTCGACGAGCCGGCCCTGACCTCCGACAACCTCTCGCGCACTCGCGTCGAGCTGGGCGAGCTGGCCGCCCGCGTCTACGAGCGCCTGGCAGCCTCCCAGAATCGTCCCCAGATCCTGCTCACCACCCCCTACGGCGACGCCTCCCACGCGGTGGGTGCCCTGGCCAAGACGGGCGTCGAGGCACTCCACGTGGACACGCTGCGCGGCTCGCTGCCCGAGGGCGCGGACCTGTCCGGCGTCACCCTGGTCGTCGGCGCGGTCGATGGCCGCTACATCTGGCGCGCAGACCTGGCTCAGCTGCGCGAGACCTTGAAGGCCGCGCAGTCCCTGGGTGCCGCACGCGTCACCGTCGCCACCTCCAACTCCCTCCAGCACGTGCCTCACGACACCGCGCTGGAGACCTGGGACGACGCGACCCTCAACGAGAACCTGCACGCCTGGCTCGCCTTTGCCGACCAGAAGGTTCTCGAGGTCGTCACCCTCGCGCGCGGCGTGGATGAGGGCTGGGGAGCCATCGACGCTGAGGTTGCCGAGGCCACCCGCGTCCTCGAACAGCGCGCCGCCGCCCCCGGCGTCGTGCGCCCCGAGGTCCGCGCTCGCACCGCTGCCCTGACCGACGCCGACCGTGCCCGCGAGCCCTACCTGGAGCGCGAGGCAGCCCAGGCCGAGCGCCTGCACCTGCCGCCGCTGCCCACGACGACCATCGGCTCGTTCCCGCAGACCACAGAGATCCGCAAGGCTCGCGCCGCAAACGCCCGCGGTGAACTCTCTGACGCGGACTACGAGGCCCGCATGCGCGAGGAGATCGCCTCCGTCATCAAGCTGCAGGAGGACCTGGGCCTGGACGTCCTGGTCCACGGCGAGGCCGAGCGTAACGATATGGTTCAGTACTTCGCCGAGCTGCTCGACGGCTTCGCGGCCACGCGCAACGGCTGGGTGCAGTCCTACGGCTCGCGCTGCACGCGTCCCTCCATCCTGTGGGGTGACGTCTCGCGTCCCGCGCCCATGACCGTGGGCTGGACCAGCTACGCCCAGTCGTTGACCGACAAGCCCGTCAAGGGCATGCTCACCGGCCCCGTCACGATCATCGCGTGGTCCTTCCCGCGCAACGACCTGCCGCTCGGCGACATCGCCGACCAGATCGGCCTGGCCCTGCGCGACGAGGTCTCCGACCTCGAGGCCGCCGGCATCGCGGCCATCCAGGTCGACGAGCCCGCCCTGCGTGAGCTCCTGCCCCTCGACGCCGACCGCCACGCGGACTACCTCGACTGGTCCGTGGGTTCCTTCCGCCTGGCCACCTCCTGCGTGCGTCCCGACACCCAGATCCACACGCACCTGTGCTACTCCGAGTTCGGCCAGATCATCGACGCCATCAAGGGCCTGGATGCCGACGTCACGTCCATCGAGGCGGCCCGCTCCAAGATGGAGGTCGTGCCCGAGCTCGCCGAGGCTGGCTTCGACCACGGCATCGGTCCCGGCGTGTGGGACATCCACGCTCCTCGCGTCCCCAGCACCGAGGAACTCGCCGAGCTCATCGGCCTGGCCGCCGACGCGGTGCCGGTTTCTCGCCTGTGGGTGAACCCCGACTGCGGCCTGAAGACCCGCGGCTACGAGGAAACGAAGGCGTCGCTGGACAACCTTGTCTCTGCTACTCGGCAAGTGCGTGCCCAGCGCGGCCTGGAGAGCTGAGCGTTCTTCTAGGCGATAGGTGAGGGGCGGGCCCGATGGGTCCCGCCCCTCACCGTTTACGCATATACGGGCACCCGTGTGTATGGGGGAGAGAGCGGGCACCTGCGCCCACGAATGTGACGGCGTGAGAATGTAACAACCGATAGGGCAGTTGGATGATAGTTCTTAATCACCTGACGTTATCGGCGTTATTGCAACGTTTAATCGTGGTTGGCAGCACGGTCGGCGGTGAACCCAGTGCGCCCGGCCCGCGAGCATACGCTGTCACACAGTCTCATTGTGCGGACTCCGTGTTGCTCGGACGCAAACCGTCCGACAGACTTAATGCCATGATGACCTTCGCGAACCCCATGTGCTGCCCCTGCGGTGGCATGATGTCGCGAATGTGTATGTGATTGACGCCCCAGATACCCCTGTCAATCACCGCCGCAGTGATATACCCACGCCGATAGTGGGAGTGCGGCCCCGAAGAATCGGATACACCCATGACCCTCGTCAACACCCCTGTCGCCTCCGTCCGCGCCGCCAACGACACCCCCACCTCCTACGAGGAATTCCTCGACGTCCTGGCCGGCCTGCGACTGAGCTCCTCCCGCATCGACATCGACATCGACCGCGGCCAGGTCACCCTCGACGGACGCGACGCCGGACTGTCCGCCAAGGAACACGACCTCCTGGCCCACCTCGCCGCCAACGCCGACCGCTCCGTCACCCGCGACGAACTCTTCGCCTCCGTGTGGGCCGACTCTGAGCTCGGCTCCGACTCCCGCACCGTCGACGCCCACATCCGCCGCCTGCGCAAGAAGCTCTCCATCCTGCCCGACCTCATCTCTACGGTCCGCGGCGAAGGCTACCGCTTCAACTCCACGCCCTCCGTGCGCGTTCGCGTCACCCGCCCCGTCACCCTCGCCGCCTGAGCCCCCTCGCGGCGGCACCCCGTCGGTACTCCCGGCCGCGCCACCGCGCGCATCAGCCCAGCGGCCACCCCGGGCGGCTCCCAACCCAGCCACACGCACGGGACGGACAAAAGGGGAGAGGGGCCACGGCCTCGTCCCCGAAACCGCGCCCCTCTCAGGCGTGTGTACCAACTCCCTTAGATCACGAGTCGCGTGATCTCCGAATCCAGCGGCAGCTCCTCCACGTGCAGGGGCGAGCCTCCATGCGGTGTCGAAGCCCGTCGATGTCATCCGGGTTCGACAAATCGATTCCCACCAGAGCCGGGCCGAGCTCGCGGTTGTTCTTCTTCGTGTACTCGAAGTGCACGATATCGTCCGCGGGCCCCAGCACATCCGACAGGAAGACACGCAGCATGCCGGGCTGCTGCGGGAACGTCACGAGGAAGTAGTGACGCAGGCCCTCGTGGCGCAGCGAACGCTCCATGACCTCGGCGTAGCGCGTCAGGTCGTTGTTGCCACCCGACACCACGCACACGATCGCGCCGTCGGAGCGTCCCAATAGCGCCTTGCGATCCGCCGGATCGGTCAGGTACACGTGCGCAGCCGTGGAAGCGAGCGCGCCCGCAGGCTCGGCGATGACGCCGTCGGACTGGTAGAGCTCCAGCATCTCCGTGCACACCGCGCCCTCGGGGACGACCAGCACGGAGTCGACGAACTGCTCGGCGATGTGGAAGGGAAGCGAACCCGCGCGGCCCACCGCCGTGCCGTCCACGAAAGGATCGACCTTCGCCAGGGACATCGGCTGACCCGCCTCGAGCGCCGCGTGCATCGATGCCGCACCTGCGGGTTCCACGCCAATGATTCTGACCTCCGGACGGTTCGCGCGCAGCCACGTCGCAATTCCCGCGATGAGGCCGCCGCCGCCCACGGGGACCAGGACGGCCGCCGTGTCCTGGGGCATCTGTTCCTCGAGCTCGACGCCAATCGTGCCCTGGCCGGCAATCGTGAACGGATCGTCGTAGGGGTGAACGTAGGTGCGGCCCGTGGCGCGCGCGGCCTCCTGTGCCAGAGCGTTTGCACGGTCGAACGTGCCATCCACGATGACCTGCTCGACCCACTCGCCTCCGATCGTCGCGATACGGCGACGCTTCTGGCGGGGCGTATTCGAGGGCAGATAGATCGTGCCGCGCATGCCCAGGTGGGCGCAGGCGTAGGCCAGGCCCTGAGCGTGGTTGCCAGCCGACGCGCATACGACGCCGCGTTCGCGCTCGGCGGGGGACAGGAGAGACATACGCGCGTAGGCGCCCGCGCACCTTGAAAGAGCGGCACTTTTGCTGGTCCTCACGCTTGAGCAGAATATCGACACCGGCCTCGGTGGACAGACGCTCGGAACGATCCAAGTTCGTGCGAACGGCAACCCCCCTCCAGGGCGGTGGCGGCCTGACGGATGTCCTTCGGCGTGGTCACGTGAGAACTAGCGGACATGGGAACTCCTTCCAGTACCCTTCTAGTGTAGTAGTGGCCACCGCCCCCAAGTCCCACCCAACCGTATGACCCAGAGCGCACTAACATAGAAGGCGTGAAAACTCTGAAAGACCCCCTGGTCTGGATTGACTGCGAAATGACCGGCCTGGACGTCGAGCGAGACGCCCTCATCGAGGTGGCGGTCGTCATCACCGACGGTGACCTGCGAATCGTCGACCCCGGCATGGACGTGCTGATCACGCCGCCCGCCGAAGCGCTCGACAACATGAATGACTTCGTGCGTAACATGCACACCTCCTCCGGGCTGCTCGATGATCTGCAGACGTCGGCCGTGTCCATGGAAGAGGCAACCGAGCAGGTTCTGTCCTACATCAAGCGCTTCGTACCTCAGCAGGGCAAGGCCCTCCTGGCGGGTAACTCGGTGGGCACCGACAAGATGTTCCTCGAGGCGAACATGCCCTCCGTTATCGACCATCTGCACTACCGCCTGGTGGACGTGTCTTCCATCAAGGAGCTGGCCAAGCGCTGGTACCGCGCGGCCTTCGCCGAGTCGCCGGACAAGCACGGCGGCCACCGCGCGTTGGCCGACATCCTGGAGTCCATCCAGGAGCTCGAGTACTACCGCCGCGTGCTGTTCCCTGCCGAGCCGGTGACCACCGAGCGCGCGCGTGAGGTGGCCCGTGAGGTCGTCGCCCTGGGCATTCCCGCCATGGGCGAGGAAGCCGAGGCCTGATCCGTCTTCCTGACGCCAAGCGGCGGCATCCCTGCGGGGGTGTCGCCGCTTCGCTGTGTGGGGGCTGTGGGGCGCAGCGTGTCGTCCACAGGGGCATGTATGAGGCGCTCGTTATCCACAGGGGTACGAGGCGAGCGCGTGTCATCCACAGGGTGGGCCGGAGCGCTTGATGCGGTGCGGTGAGTAGGGCTTTCCTGGATGCATCCGGCCAACGCCGGCCAGAACGGACAAAGGATGCAACGATGCAGGATATATCGACGACCCTCAAGGGCCGTATCGGATCAGAACCGATGATGAAGCACGTCAAAGGCGACGTCTGCGTGACGACCTTCCGGCTAGCGATCACGAGGTGGCGCTTTGTCAGCGACGTGCGCACCGGCAATGCCTCATACGTGGAGGACGGTGCCTACTGGTACACGGTGGAAACATGGGACACTCTGGCCTCCAACGTGTTCCGCAGCTGCCGCAAAGGCGACCCCGTCGTCGTGGTCGCCCGCCCCGTCCCGAACGGTTGGATTGACGGCAATGGGCAGATCAGGTCGTCGATCGTCTACCGCGCCTCCTCGGTCGGCCACGACTTGGCGCGGGGAACCTCCCAGTTCACGAAGAATGGCGCGCACTTGACCGAAGAACCGGCGGGTGGGACGCAGGGGGGATCCCTATTCGACGAGGCAGGGGCCAGGATCAGCGGAAGCGCCCCTGGGCGTGGGCAACCAGGGAGAGGTGGCCTCCGATGTGCACGCCGACGTGGTCACGCCGCATGAGGGAACGGACATCCTGCTCGATGAGGCCGGTCCCTCTCAGAGCGAGTCGACGCTCCACGCTCCGACGGGCGTCGTGGGCGGTGAACCCTCACGCCAAATTGCGCCGGAAGAACACGTTGGGTCCGAGGATGCATCCTCGGACCCGGGACAGGGCACGCGCTCGTGCTTCGACTATTGCGCGGTGGACCATGGACTCGCCGATGCGACGAAAAACGTTGCGTTCGAGCCTGTTGATGGCGACGCGGACGAGCCGCCCGATGCCGCCTAGTCGGACGCGTCCACGATCGCGACCTGCGCGATGGCGTACTCCCCGTCGTGGCTGATGGAGACGAGCGCGCTCCACGTGGAAAGTGCTCCCAGCGACTCCTCGCAGGCAGCCGCTATGTCTCCGTGCAGAGCGAGAGCGGGGCGGTTCCACTCGTCGTGGATGACCTCAATCTCGGGCCAGTCCACGTCGTCGGCTCCGATGCGGGGGAGGGGAGCCGAAGAGGGCGCACGACCAGGCCTTGATGAAGGCTTCCTTCGCGGCCCACAGGCCGCCCGCGTGACGGGCCACGGCCTCGTCGTAGCGGGCGGAACCGGGCTGTGCACCTGAGGTGGCGGCGGCGCGCGCGCGGACCCGGCGGGCCTCCCTGGGCGTCAGAATGCCGTTCAGGAAGGCCGACCCCGGTTCCCTCACCTGAGCGGCAAACTCAGGGAGGAAGACCAGGTCAACGCCGAGTCCGCGCATCGCTCACTTGCCTTCCGGCAGGTGGTAGAAGCCGTCCTCACCGAGGCGTGCGTTCGGATCCAGCAGGATCGCGGCCTCGACCTCGTGCGCGTCACCGGCAACTCCGGCAGCCGGGTCGTCGGGCAGGCGACGGCCCTCCACCGAGGTGAACAGCGGGGCATGGCCCAGCATGCCCATCTCGATGTGACGCTGGCCGTTGCGCAGGCGACGATCCGACGCGGCGCGCCACGCCTCGAGGCGCTCGCGTCCGGCCTCGCGCTCCACGATGGCTTCGAAGGCGGCCGGGTTGACCAGCGCCAGGAAGCCGGAGACGTGGCCGAAGCCGAGCGAAGTCGCGAACGCCGCACGCACCGGACCACGCGAGTTCAGGTTCAGCGGGGAACGCAGCCACACGAGCGGGCTGTACTTCTCCATCGCGTCGTCGACGCAGTCCAGCGCGACGTTGGCGGGGATCAGACCCGTGCGGAACACGTCGATGATGCCGCCCACCTGGAACACGCAGGCACCACCCTTCGCGTGACCCGTGAGGGTCTTCTGCGAGATGACCAGCAGCGGGTTACCGGGGGTACGGCCCAGCGCCATGCCGACGCGGGTGTGCAGATCCGACTCGTTGGGGTCGTTGGCATTCGTCGACGTGTCGTGCTTGGACACGAAGGCCACGTCGTCGATGCCCACACCGAGCTCGCCGAGGTTGCGGGCGATGACCGAGTCGCGTCCGCCGCGCGCCACCGCGAGGGCACCCAGGCCGGGAGCCGGAATCGAGGTGTGCGCGCCGTCGCTGAAGGTCTGCGCGTGCGCCACGACAGCCAGGACCGGCAGGTTCATGTCGAGCGCCACAGACGCGCGGGTTAGCAGCACAGTGCCGCCGCCCTGCGCCTCGACGAAGCCGCCGCGGCGGCGGTCATTGGCGCGCGACACGAAGCGCGAGGAGATACCGCGAGCGAGCAGCTCGTTCGAGTTCGCCGTCGCGTTCATCGCACCGAAGCCCACGATCGACTCGACCTGGATGTCGTCGATCGCGCCGGCCACGACGAAGTCAGCCTTGCCGGCCTTGATCTTGTCGAGGCCCTCCTCGATGGAGACCGCGGCGGTCGCGCAAGCGCCGACCGGGTTAATCATCGAGCCGTAGCCGCCCACGTAGGACTGCATGGTGTGTGCGGCCACGACGTTGGGCAGGGTCTCCTGCAGGATGTCCTGCGGGTAATCCTCGCCCAGGAAGCGGTCGACGAACAGCTTGTGCATCGAGCGCATGCCACCGAAGCCGGTGCCCTGCGTGGAGGCCACGGTCGCCGGGTGGACGACGCGCAGCAGCTCGGCGGGGCTGAAGCCGGCGGACACGAACGCGTCCACGGCGGAGACCAGGTTCCACACGGCGATCGGGTCGATCGAATCCAACATCGAGGCCGGGATACCCCAGCGAGCCGGATCGAAGTCCGTCGGGAACAGGCCGCCGATGCGGCGGTTCAGCGTCGCGCGACGCGGCACTCGCACCTGAGCACCGGACTTGCGGGTCACCTGCCACTCGCCGAACGCGGTTTGTTCAATGACGGTGAACTGCGGGTCAGCCTCGGCGTAGGAGCGGGCCTCGGCCTCGTCCTCGACCGTGAACGTGATGTCGCGGTCCAGGAAGACCAACGCAGATTCGGGCGTGTAGCCGTCGTGCAGCGGGCCATCGTCGTGGAAGAAGCGCACGCCGGAGCGGGCCACGACCTCGTCGCGGTAGCGCTCGAAGATCTCCGACTCGGGGACCAGCTGGTCGTCCTTGTCGTACCAGCCGCCGACGGGGGTGTCCGACCAGGTCAGCAGGCCGGTCATCCATGCCAGCTCGAGCACGCCCGCAGGGGTGAGCTCGACGCTGCCATCGGTGTGGATACCGAGCTCGGCCTGAACGCGGGTACGGGCGCTGCCCCACGGGCCGACCTCGCCGTGACCGACGATGACGACCGTGTCGGCCAGCGACGCGGTGGTGTTACCCCACTGCGAGGGCTCGACGTGCGGCACGGTGACCTGCGAGGGCGAGGGCAGCGCGGAGACGGTTGCGACCGGCTCGGCGACGGGGACCTCGGGAGCGGTGGCTTCGGCCTGAGCACGCAGTGCACGCAGGTCGATGGAGGAGTCCAGTCCGCCGGTCAGGTCGGCGTCCACCGGAGCAGTGGCAGCCTGCGCGCGAACCTCGGCGCTCGACAGGTTCAGCAGCTGCTCGGCCATTTCCTCGGTCGACCAAGTGCGAACACCTGCGGACTCGACGGCGGCGACCATCGGGTCGTTGCCGCCCATGAGGCCGGTGCCGCGCACCCAGCCGATACGCGGGTGAGCGATCGAGACACGCGAACCCCAGATCGGCTCGGCCGCCCAACGGGTCGCGATGGCGTCGAAGGATGCCTTCGCCTCGGCGTACGCGCCGTCGCCGCCGAAGATGCCGCGGTTCGGGGAACCGGGCAGGACGACGTGCAGGCGGTGATCGGCGTGTGTGTCGGAACCGATCGCGCACAGGCCGGCGATGGAACGCTCAACGCTCCACAGCAGCAGGCGCATCTGGTTCTCAGAGGCCGGGCCCGCGTCGGCGAGCGTACCGGAAACGCGCGGAGCAGCGAACGGGTAGAAGAGCGTCGGGACCAGGGCTTCCTTGGTCACCTTGACGTCGGCGCCCACGGACTTGGTCTGCTCGGTGCCGATCCACTCCACGAGCGCGTCCACGTCGCGGTAGGAGGCGAGGTTCGCGGGAACCAGCCACAGCTTCGCACCGCCCGCGGCGTGCGTGCGGTAGAGCTCCTTGGCGAAAGCCAGGCGCGAGGCGGAGATCGACGAGGAGGTCGCGATGACCGTCGCGCCACCGGCGAGCAGGCCGCCGACGACCGCGCCACCGATGGAGGCCGGGGTCATGCCGGTGACCACGGCGACGTCGTTCGCGTAGGGCAGGTCCGTGGTGGAGGACAGTGCGTCGGCCGCGATCTGCTCGAGGCGAGCGGCGCGATTGTGATCGCCCTCAGCGCGCAGGCGGTTCGCCCAGTACGAGGCCTGCTCGGCCACGGCGCGGCCGGTGCCCACGAAGGACGCGCCTTCGGCGAGCGTGCCTTCGGCGACGTATCGGGCGACGTCCTCGCGGGCGGAGGCCCAGCGGTCGTCGAGCAGGACGGCGCGTGCGGCGTCGAAGCGAGGCTCGACCAGGTCAACCCAACCCGAACCCAGCTCGGCGGCAACGGCGTCGATGACACGTGCGTCGTCAGAGGAGTCGTCGCCGGTGGGGGCGGGGGCGTTCAGACCCAGCTCGGACAGGATCGTGCGAGCGGTCTTGGCCAGGACGCCGTCCTCACCCGTCACGGACGCGGCGTAGGCATCCAGCGCGGCGGAGTCAACAACGCCGCCACCGGACGCACCACCGGCGCTGGGCAGGGACACGGCAATACCCTCACGGGCCGCGACGGCCGCCACGGCGGCGTCGATGAGGGCATCGACACCGGCGGCGTTCGTCGGGGCATCCAGGGGCAGGGTTGCCAGGTCGCCGTCGCGGGTCGAGGCGCCCTCACGGGTGCCCAGGACGATCTCGGCGGTGACGTGCTGGGCCCAGCCGGGGCCCAGCTGCCACGTGCCGGTCACGCGGTCGGCGATGTGACCGGCCTTGACGCCGGCGGCGCCGAACAGCTTGCGCGTGCGCTCCTTGACGGCCTCGGACAGGACCGGGCCGAAGGGCTTGTAGCCCTTGGCGGCCTTGTCGACCGTGGCGGACAGGGTGGCCACGTCGGCCTCACCGGCGCCGTCGATCGAGTTCAGGCCCAGCTCGGAGGACATGTCCATGAGCAGCTGGTTACGGCGCGAGGACACGCCGTTGGTCAGCGACTCGGTCGTGTCGGTGGCACCGACCTCGTCAATGCGAATCTTCGCGGACAGGGGCCAGCAGGGCAACAATCGCGGAGGACGCCGTGAAAGGCAGGTCCGCGACGTCGGCACCCGAGGGCCGCCGGTCGGCGCGGCGGGGCGGGGGCCGGAGCGGCCTCGGCGGCGGGGGCAGCCGGGGCGGGCGCGGGAGCGGCCTCGGCGGCGGGGGCAGCCGGGGTGATTTCCTCGTCCTCATCGTCCTCGATCACGGCGACGTCGGTCGCGTAGACGCGGGGCTCGTCGCGCTGGACGTTGAACACGTCGACGCGAGAGAGCGCGAACTCGGGTGCGAGCAGGGTACGGGAGGCCAGGTTGGCCAGGGTCGGGGCGGCCCCGAGGCCCACCTCGATGACCTGATCGACGCCCAGGCCGGCAACGCCGGGGGCGGCCTCTTCGGTCGAGAGCAGCACACGCTGGGTCTCGATCCAACGCACCGGGGATGCGAACTGCCAGCACAGCAGCTCGATGAGCAGCGTGCGGGTCAGGACACCCGGGGTGGCCAGGGCGCCGTCCCACGCGCCTTCAGTCTCGAGCAGCTCGCGCACCGTGTCGGAGGGAACCACGTCGAGGATGGACTGGGCGAACTCGCGGGTGAGCTCGAAGGGACGCGCCACCAGGTTGGGGATGTAGCGGCCCACGAGCTTTGCGGGATCGATCTCGGCGGGAATACGCTCGTCGAGCTTCGTACGGAAGTCCGCCACGCCGCTGCGCAGGACAGTGGAGTGGAAGGGCACGTCGATGCCTGGAACGTACATGAAGGGACGCTTACCGCCGCGCTCGGCGGCGCGCTTGGTGGCGTCCTTCTCGAGGGCCTTCAGGCCCGCGACCGTACCGGCGACCGCGTACTGCTGGCCGGCCAGGTTGAAGTTGACGATCTGGAGGAACTCACCCGAGGCCTCAGCGATCGAGGCGACGTAGTCCACGACGTGAGCGTCGTCGACGCCGAACTGGTTCGGGCGCAGGGCACCCATGCGGTAGTTCGAACGGCCGTTCTCATCGCGGGGCACAAGAGAGTGCATCGTGGAACCGCGCTGGAAGACCAGGTCGAGGACGATTTCGAGCGGGAAGACCTCGGCGTATGCCGCCAGTGCGTCGTACTCGCCCAGCGAGTGACCCGCGAAGGCAGCGCCCGGAACCAGGACGCCCTCTTCGCGCATGCGGGCCGTCTGGCCGATCGCCAGCGTCGCGAGAGCGACCTGCGTGAACTGGGTGAGGTTCAGGACGCCCTCGGGGTGACGGTAGGTCACGCCGCGCGCCACGATCTCGGTCGGGTTGTCGCGCACGATCGCCAGGATGGAGAATCCCATCGCCGAGCGGGTGTGCGCATCGGCGCGGCGCCAGACCTCGTCCACAGCCTTGGACTTGGTGCGCTCGTCCAGGCCCATGCCGGCGCTCTGGATGCCCTGGCCGGGGTAGACGTAGGCGACCTTCGGGGCGAAGGTGTAGGCCGACGCGCGAGAGACAACCTGCTTGTTGATGCGGCAGGTGACCTCGAGGGACAGGCCGCCACCGACGACGCGGCCCACGCGCTCGACGGTGATCTCAACCTCGTCGTTCAGGTCGACGGTGCCGTACATGTAGTACGTCCAGCCGGCGATCTGAGCGCCGCCCTGACCGGCGACGATGGCCTCGGCAGCGTGCTGCGCGGTGGCCGACAGCCACATGCCGTGCACGAGAGGCGCGTCCATGCCAGCGACCTTGGCGGCCGCGTAGGAGGTGTGAATCGGGTTGTAGTCGCCCGAGACGATCGCAAACGGCGTCATGTCGTCGGGAGCCTTGACGCTCACGCGGCGCAGGACCGAGCGGGGCGTGTCGACGACCTCGATGTTCGCGCCGCCGAAGGGCGCGGCCTCGGAGGGCGCGCGGTTTCCGGTGGCGCGGCCGCGGATCGCGAAGCGCTCCTGCGTGGAGCCCACGTACTCGCCATTCGAGGTGAGCTCAAGAGCCACCGTGACGATACGGCCGGAGGAGGACTCGTCGACCGCTGCCACGTGGCTGGTCACATCGATCGTGGTGATGCCGCGCTCGAGCATCTGCTCGGGCGTGTACTTCAGCGTGATCGAGTGATCGAGGTGGACGGCGTTGAGCAGGCCCTCAATGACCGGGTAGTCGTTGTGGATGGCCGAACCCAGTGCCGCGTAAATCGCGGGCCAGGCGGGGCCGAGCAGGGCGTCGGGAGCCCAGGCAGCCAGCTCGTAGTCGGCGGGCAGGGCGGCGCCCGTGGCCTCGGCGTGATCGAAGCCCAGGGTGGGGGCCAGCGTGAAGGAGTAGTGGGCCTCGCCGAAGACGGACTTCGAGGAAGGCACCATAACCGGCAGTGCGTCCACGGTGTCGCCGGCGACGGACACGGAGGTCACGCCGGCGGTCGCCGCGAGCATCGCGTACATGTGCTGGGGCAGCTTGGCCTCGTCGATGACGGGGACCGCGCCGTCTTCGCCGGACAGAACCAGCGGGAAGACCAGCTCGCGCACCGCGTGCTTCTCGGCGCCGCGCGGGTCGTTATCCCAGGCGGTGTCCAGGTGGATGACCATGTCCACGCCGGTGTCGGTCTCCTTCAGAGACACGCGCTCCTCGTCGAGGATGGAAGCGGGGTTGGTCATCAGGTGGCCGGTCCACGAGATGAAGGGGACCTTGCGCAGCCATTCCGCGCGGGTGGCGGCGGGCTTGCCAGTGCCCAGGCGCGAGGCGACGGGCGTCGCGACGGCACCCGAGGCGGCGAGGCGCTCGGCTGCGGCTGCCTCGAAGCGGCCCAGGAGGGAAGCGACGGGTTCGTCGACTCGGTCGATGCCGGCCACGGAGACGGGGCCGGGGATGATACGAACCTGGTCGGCGGTGTAGCGCTCGTCCTGAGCCTGCCACAGGCAGTCCTGGCCCCACCAGCGGATGAGGTCGTCGTCCAGGATCGGGACGAAGGGCATCGGCTTGGGGTAGGAACGGCACAGGGCCGGGAACCAGGCGGCGTCGATGGGGGTGACGTGCGTGGTCGCGACGTTCGGGTAGGCGGCCATCAGGCGGTCGGCCGCGGTGTGCGCGTCGGCGACGTCCTCGACGGTCGGGAACAGGGTTTCGACCTCGCCGTGATCAACGGGGGCCAGACGCGCCTCGACGCGCTGGAGGAGGTCGTGGTAGCGGATCTGCCACGTGGGATCGACCCACGGGTAGGACAGGTCTGCGAAGCGGCGCACCCAGGCCTCGTAGGTCATCTCTTCCAGATCGCCGAAGTAGGGCTTAGCCGTGTGGGAGAGGATCTCGACGATCTCGTCCTTGCGGGCGCGCACCTGGGCACCGTCGGAGCCGATCTCGGCGATGATGCGCGCGGCTGCGGCCGCAGCGTTGGAGACCTCGTGCATGTCAGCGCGCAGGTGGGACAGGCCGGAGGTCATGCCGCCACGGGTCACGCCTTCGCCGACCCAGCCGCCCAGGTCGTCGTTGTCGGGAACGCCCGGCGTGGCGACGAGGAGCTCCTTCACGGCCTTCGTGGTGTGCGCTTCCTTCGTGGTCATCGCGGCGGTGCCCACGAGGACGCCGTCGACGGGCATGGGCGGGCGGCCGTAGCGGGCCGACCATTCGCCGGTGAGGAAGTCAGCGGCGCGCTCGGGGGTGCCGATGCCGCCGCCCACGGTCAGGACGATGTTGGACTGGGCGCGCAGCTGGGCGTAGGTGGCCAGCAGCAGGTCAGACAGGTCCTCCCAGGAGTGGTGGCCGCCGGAGTGGCCGTCCTCGACCTGGACGATGACCTTGATCGGGTCGGCCTCGCGGGCGATCGCGATGACCTTGCGGATCTGGTCGACTGTGCCGGGCTTGAAGGCCACGTAGGGGAAGCCGTCGGCGCGCAGCTGCTCGATGAGAGCCAGGGCCTCGTCCTGCTCGGGGATACCCGCAGAGACGACGACGCCGTCGATGGGGGCGCCGGACGCGCGCGAACGCGACACGATGCGGGCCTGGCCGAACTGAAGGTTCCACAGGTAGCGGTCCAGGAACATGGAGTTGAACTCGGCGGTGTGGCCGGGGCGCAGCTGGGCGCGCAGGCCCGCCAGGTTCTCGTTGTAGACCTCCTCGGTGACCTGACCACCGCCGGCCATTTCGGCCCAGAAGCCGGCGTTCGCGGCGGCAGCGACGATCTCGGGGTCCACGGTCGTGGGGGTCATGCCGGCCAGCAGAACGGGGGAACGGCCGGTCAGGCGCGAGAAGGCGGTGTCGACGACGGTCTTGCCGTCGGGCAGGGTCACGAGGCCGGGGCGCAGGTGCGACCAATCGGTGCCGGGCTCGGGGGCCCAACCGGGGGTCGCAGCCTTGTCGCGGTCGGAGGCGGTGCCTGCGGCGACGACGCCAACGCCGGTGCCCTCGACGAGGGCGCGGGTCATGCGAACCGTCGTAGCACCCGGACCCATGTCGACGATCCACGTCGCACCGGACTCCGCGGCGGCGCGGATCTGGGCGGGCCAGTCCACGGGAGTGGTCAGCACGGCAGCACCGAGGGAGTGGGCCAGCTCGGCGTCGATACCGCACTGGGCGGCCCAGTCGTCCACGAGGGCGAGGGCGTCGGCGAGCATGGGGGAGTGGAAGGGCACGTAGACCGGCAGGTATTCGCACACGGGGGTCAGCGGGCGACCGCCGCGCTCGTGGGCGTCGTGCGCTGCCTTGTCCTTGGCAGCGGCGCGCTCGATGGCGGAGACGAGGGACGCCAGGTCGTTCGGTGCGCCCGAAACAACGTGCGTATCGGTGTCGTTGCGCAGAGCGATCGAGATCGGGTGCGAGGTCGAGGGCAGGGACTCGATGATGCGCCCGAGGAGAGCGTCGGACACGCCGCGCACGGACACCATGTAGGTCGCGTCACCGGCGTGCGGGGCGCGAGCGCGGCGCGTGATGCGGGCGGCGGCGGCGCCGATCAGACGAGCAAGCGCGAACACGGAGGCAGCCCGGGCCTCGTCTCCGGCGATCCACGCGCGGGCGATCTCCACGCCGAGCACGCCCTGGGAGTGGCCTTCAAACGCGGTGGGCTGGTTGGCGACGATGTTGAGGCCGGCGCGCGTCAGGTCGATGAGCGCACCGAGCTGGGCAGCGACGATACCGGGAACCGACAGGGCGGCCTCGTCCGGGCCGGCCACGTCGCGGGTGATGGCCGCAGACTCGGGGGCTGCGGGCAGCTCGAAGGGCAGGGAAGCGACCGACTGGGTGGCCAGTGAGCGGCGCACGGGGGGAGAGCACCTGATCCGAAGCCTTGATGACGCCGGCGACGATCTCTGCGATCTCGGGATCGCGAGCAATCTCGTCGAGGGCGGCGCGCCACGGGGTGGCCTGACCGGCAAAGGTCAGTGCGTAGGGGGTCTCATTGAGAGAGGACACAAACGACATGTTCTTACTTTCCTTCGGGGACAATTCTTCTCAAACGATGCCGGTCACAGAGGGCCGTTATCGTGACGCTTGACGTGGGGTGCACGCTGGTCCTTCGTGGCCAGCAGGTGCAGGGAATCGATGATGGTCTGGCGGGTATCGGCGGGAGCAATGATGCCGTCGAGCTGACCCGAGGACACGGAGACCTCGGGGTTGACGGTCTCTTCCTCGTAGCGGGCCACAAGCTCGGCCTTCGTCTCCTCGAAGGTCCCTCTCTCGCGGGCGGCGGCAAGCTCACGGCGGTACATGATCGACGCCGCTCCCTCAGCGCCCATGACGGCGATCTGCGCGTCGGGCCATGCGAACGCCAGGTCCGCGCCGATCGACTTCGACCCCATAACGATGTAGGCACCGCCGTAGGCCTTACGCAGGATGACGGTCACCATCGGCACGGTTGCGTTCGCGTAGGCAACGATCACCTTCGCGCCGCGGCGGATGATGCCCGCCTGCTCCTGCTCGGTGCCCGGACGGTAGCCGGGAACGTCCACGAAGGTGACGATCGGGAGGCCAAACGCGTCGCAGAAACGCACGAAACGCGCCGCCTTCTCCGAGGCGTCCACGTCGAGCGTGCCCGCGTCGTTCATCGGCTGGTTCGCGACGATGCCCACCGACTGGCCATCGACGCACGCAAAACCGATCGTCACGTTGGGAGCGAACAGGTCCTGAATCTCCACGTACTCGCCGTGGTCCACGAGCGAGCGCACCACGTCGCGAACGTCGTAGGGCTGACGCACCGAGGTTGGCACCAGGTCGGCGACCGCACGGGCCGCAGCCTCGTCCTCGGGATTGGGAATGTACTCGTACTTGGGGGGAGCGACCTCGCACGAGGAGGGCAGGTAGTCGAGCAGGGATCGCACGTAGTCGATCGCCTCTTCCTCCGTGTCGGCCATGTGGTGGGCGACGCCGGACTGGAAGTTGTGGATCGCCGCGCCACCAAGCTCATCGAGCGTGACCTTCTCACCGGTCGTCGCAGCGACGACGTCCGGACCCGTCACGAACATGTGCGAGTTCTCGCGCGTCATGACAATGAAGTCAGTGAGAGCCGGCTGATACACGGCGCCACCAGCACAGGGACCCAGGATGATCGAAATCTGGGGAACCAGGCCCGAGGCCTCGCAGGTCTTCTTGAAGATGCGGCCGTACTGGGCCAGTGCGACGACACCCTCCTGGATGCGGGCGCCGCCCGAATCCTGAATGCCGACGATCGGAATGCGCATGCGGATGCCGCGGTCGATCAGGTCGACGATCTTGTCGCCCTCGACCTTGCCCAGGGTTCCACCCAGCACCGAGAAGTCCTGCGCGTAGGCGGCGACCATACGCCCCTGTACGCGGCCGTAACCGGCAGCCACAGCGGAGCCGATGCGACCGGCGCGCACCGAACCGCCAATAAACTGACCGACTTCGTGCCACACGCCGTCATCAAAGAAGAGGGACAGGCGCTCGCGCGCCGTCAGCTTCTTCTTCGCGTGCTGGCGCTGGGCGGCCTTCTCCTCGGCGGCCTGCGCGATCGCGCCCTGGGCCTGGATGAACCCGTCACGCGTGAGCGGGCTGGGGGTGCTCATTGTGCCTCCTCTTCAGTGGCGATGTGGGCGATGCGAGTCCCGGCGGTCACGGTGTCGCCCTGCTTGATCGACAGGGAGGTGACGGTACCCGCGCGCGGGGCCAGCAGAGGCTTTTCCATCTTCATGGCCTCGAGGACGGCCACGAGCTGGCCTTCCTCGACCTGGTCGCCCTCGGACACAGCGAGGGCAACGACGATGGCCTGCATGGGGGCGACGATGTCGCCGGGGGCGCCCTGGTGGGGGCCGGCCTGGACGGCGGCGGCGCCCGCGCGACGCGGGGCGGAGCGCAGCGGCTGCGGCGGACGAGGGGCCGCGGCGGACGGCGCGTTGAACATGCCGGCCGGCAGCGTGAGCGACACGCGGCGGCCATCCAGCTCGATGATGTAGGTCTGACGCGGCAGATCAGCCGTTGACGAGGCCTCGGCGGGCACAGCCAGATCCGAGTAGTCGTGCTGGGGCATGAACGTCGTCTCGAACCAGCGCGTGGAGACGTTGAAGCCGCCGACGCCGCAGAAGTCGGGATCGTTGATGATGTCCTGGTAGACGGGCACCGGGGTGGCCACGCCCTGCACCGAGAACTCGGCCAGCGCACGGCGCGAACGGGCCAGCGCCTGCTCGCGATCCGCGCCAGTGACGATGATCTTGGCGATCATGGAATCGAAGGCGGTCTGCACGGAGTCGCCCTGATCAATACCCAGCTCCAGACGGATGCCGGGGCCCAGGGGCCAGTGCACCTCGTCGAGGCGGCCAGCCGTGGGGGTCAGGTCCTTCGAGGGATCCTCGGAGGTCACGCGGAACTCGAAGGAGTGGCCGCGCGGTTCCGGGGGAGTGGTGAGTGGCAGGCCCTGCGCGATCCGAATCTGCTCGCGCACAAGGTCGATGCCCGTGACTTCCTCGGACACGGGGTGCTCGACCTGCAGGCGCGGGTTGACCTCGAGGAACCAGATGTTCCCGTCGGGCTCGAGCAGGAACTCCACCGTGCCCACGCCCACGTAGTCGACGTGTTCGAACAGCGCGCGCGATGCGTTTACGAGCGTCTCGTGCGCGCCCTCGGGAAGGAAGGGTGCGGGAGCCTCTTCGACCAGCTTCTGGTTGCGACGCTGCACCGAGCAGTCGCGGGTCGAGATGACGTGGAAGTTGCCGTGGGCGTCGCGCGCCGACTGCGTCTCGACATGACGAGCGACCTCGACGAAACGCTCGACGAAGTGAGCGCCCAGGTCGGCAGCGTCCGTGTGGCGTGCGAAGAACAGGTCGAGGTCGCCCTGCGAGCGGATGATGCTGATGCCTCGGCCGCCGCCGCCGTCGGCGCGCTTGAGCACCACGGGGTAACCGGCCGAGGCGATGAACGCCTCGACCTCTTCGCGCGAGGTCACGGGCTCGGAGACGCCCGGGACCGGAGCCACGCCGCACGCCTCGGCCACGCGGCGGGCCTTGATCTTGTCGCCCAGGGCGTCGATGACGGAAGACGCGGGACCGAGCCACGCGATACCGGCATCCTCGACAGCGCGTGCGAACTCAGAATTCTCCGACAGGAACCCATAGCCGGGATGAATCGCATCCGCGCCCGTCTCCAGAGCGATCGCGAGGATCTTTTCACCGTTCAGATACGTCGACGCCGCGTCGTCGCCGCCCAGGGACAGGGCCTCGTCGGCCTCGCGCGTATGAGGGGCCGCCATATCCTGGTCGGCGTAAACCGCGATCGTCGCAATGCCCATGTCGGTGGCCGTGCGGCACACGCGCAGAGCGATTTCGCCGCGGTTGGCGACGAGGATTCGATTAATTGTTCGCACGCTTCTCCTTGGTGTCGTGAACGGTTGTCAGAGGAATTCCGGTAGCCAGGACATCCCCGGCGCTAATGTCGTGAGTGCGCCCATCGTCCGTAGCCACGAGGAGGGAGCCGGTCGGGCTGAGCCCCAGGGCAACGCCTTCCATCGCAGGATGCCCATTCGGATCCGTCGGCTTCGCCAGCGCAATCCGCGTTCCCAGGAGCGGCAGTGCGTTCGCAGCCTCGTCAGCCAGCCCGCAGTCGCGCGCATTTCCGTGGATGACGAGGCCTCGGATGCGAGAGTCGAGTCCGGTGAGGATCTGGGCGAGCAGGGTGTGGGAGACGGAGGTGGGATCGGCTCCGGCCTCGGTGTCGCCCTCGACGTACAGGGAGGTGGCCTGCGGGGTAGCCAGGTGGTCGCAGTCCTGGGCGATGTTGATGCCATAGCCGAGGATCGCGCTCGTGGTAAACGGGGACGAGGCCGGGGCGAGCCCGGCGAGGATGCCGCAGACTTTACGTGCTCCGTCGACGAGGACGTCGTTGGGCCACTTGAGAGAAACGGTGTGGCCGAGGGGCGACAGGCGCGGGGAGAGTGCGTCGCGCACGGAGAGCGCGCACGCGTACACAAGCCAGCCGAGCATCTCGGTGGGGAATGAGGTGGGGAGGGAGACGATGGTGGAGGCGAGGAGAGCCTGACCGTCCGGGGTTGTCCACGTGCGTCCGAGTCGGCCGCGGCCCGCGCTTTGGCGATCGGCGATGATCGTTGTCAGGTGGGGAGTGGCGGTCGTCGTGTCTGCGAGGAGGGCTGCTGCGAGATCGAGGGTGGAGGACGTGTCGTTGACGTGATAAACGGGGGAGTGAACGCCCGAAATGGGAACGCGTGTTGCGCGCTGCATGTCGCCTCCTGTCGGATCTTCCTCCTGTTTGACAGGGGAGGTAATCCTCCCCCGATACTTCAAAGTTTGTCTTAAAAATCAAACCTACGCACGCGTTTCTTAAAAAATTGGAACAGTTTTCGGCAAATCACTACGGATCCGTAACCAACGCGGAACCCTTGTGAGGAGCGGGAGCGGCGAAATCCTGAGAATAGGCGCTGAGATGAGGATCACCGCCCGTCGTGTCCCGCTGGGTGGCTCACTGGTCCGCGCAGGGTCGGTACCATAGGAGGGAACACGCGCGCGAGGGCGCGCCCCAAACCACCCGAACGGAGTAACGTGGCGGAGTTTATTTATCAGATGATCAAGGCCCGCAAGGCCATCGGTGACAAGGTCATCCTCGACGATGTCACCATGAGCTTCTTCCCGGGCGCCAAGATCGGTATGGTCGGCCCGAACGGTGCCGGTAAGTCCTCGATCCTGAAGATCATGGCCGGCCTGGATGAGCCCAGCAACGGCGAAGCTCGTCTGACCCCCGGCTACACGGTCGGAATCCTCATGCAGGAGCCGGTCCTCGATGAGACCAAGACCGTCATTGAGAACGTCCGCCTGGGTGCCGCTGATATCTTCGGCAAACTCGCCCGCTTCAACGAGATTTCCGAAGAAATGGCGAATCCCGACGCGGACTTCGATGCTCTCATGGAGGAAATGGGCAAGCTGCAGACCGAGATCGACGCCGCCAACGCGTGGGACATCGACTCTCAGCTCGACCAGGCGATGGACGCGCTGCGCTGCCCGCCGCCGGACCAGCCCGTGTCCGTGCTCTCCGGCGGTGAGCGCCGTCGTGTGGCACTGTGCAAGCTCCTCATCGAGGCACCCGACCTGCTGCTGCTCGACGAGCCCACGAACCACCTCGACGCCGAGAGTGTGCTCTGGCTTGAGAAGCACCTCGCCTCCTACCCGGGTGCGGTCATCGCCGTCACCCACGACCGTTACTTCCTCGACCATGTTGCCGGCTGGATCGCCGAGGTCGACCGCGGTCACCTCTACCCCTACGAGGGCAATTACTCCACCTACCTGGAGACGAAGGAAAAGCGCCTCGAGGTTCAGGGGCAGAAGGATGCCAAGCTGGCCAAGCGCCTGAAGGAAGAACTCGAGTGGGTTCGCTCTAACGCGAAGGGTCGTCAGGCCAAGTCGAAGGCTCGTCTGGCTCGCTACGAGGAGATGGCAGCCGAGGCCGAACGCACTCGCAAGCTCGACTTCGAAGAAATCCAGATTCCGCCGGGTCCGCGCCTGGGCAGCGTCGTCATCGAGGCGAAGGATCTGCAGAAGGGCTTCGGTGATCGCTCGCTCATCAACGGACTGTCCTTCTCGCTGCCGCGCAACGGCATCGTCGGCGTCATCGGCCCCAACGGCGTCGGTAAGACCACCCTGTTTAAGACGATCGTCGGCCTCGAGCCTCTCGATGGTGGCGAGCTGACGATCGGCGAGACCGTCAAGATCAGCTACGTCGACCAGACGCGCGCCGGTATCGACCCGGACAAGACGCTGTGGGAGGTCGTCTCGGACGGCCTGGACTTCATCCAGGTCGGCAATGTCGAAATGCCCTCGCGTGCCTATGTCTCTGCCTTTGGCTTCAAAGGGTCCGGACCAGCAGAAGCCGGCCGGCGTTTTGTCCGGCGGTGAGCGCAACCGTCTGAACCTGGCTCTCACCCTCAAGCAGGGTGGCAATCTGCTCCTGCTGGATGAGCCGACCAACGACCTTGACGTCGAGACTCTCGGCTCGCTGGAAAATGCTCTCCTGGCATTCCCCGGCTGCGCCGTCGTCGTCACCCACGACCGTTGGTTCCTCGACCGCGTCGCCACCCACATCCTCGCGTGGGAGGGGACTGAGGAGGCGCCCGACAACTGGTACTGGTTCGAAGGCAACTTCGAGGCGTACGAAAAGAATAAGGTGGCCCGCCTGGGCGAGGCCGCTGCGAACCCGCACCGCGTGACGCACCGCAAGCTGACGCGCGACTGATTCGGACAGCATGAGGGGGAGGATCTGGTGGTCCTCCCCCTCATGCTGTCTAGCGGTGGGCGCGCCGCGCGGTGTCATGGCGCGGTGTTAGGACGGGGGATAAGTTTGACAGAGCCTTGGATTGTAGCTGTGCATTGAGAGATGCGCTCCTGTCAGTGGTTGTTTGCCCGAGAATCGCTCATGTTATGGATCCCACTTGCCTTTTGCGCAGGTCACATTTACTATGTGACACGTATCGCAAACTTCCGACGGCGCGAAAGGGGCTCCGATGGCGATTGAACAAGCGCTCATCGACGCGCTGGGTGGACACCTCAACATCCTCGAGGTAGAACCCTGCACGATGCGAATCCGTATTCAGGTGAAATCTCAGCGGGACGTCGATGAGGCGGCGCTGCGCGTGGACGGCGTATTGGCCGTCGTGCGCTCCGGCGACGTTGTTCAGATCGTGTGCGGCGCTCAGTCCGACGAGGTGGCTGCGGCGATGATCGCGAAGCTCCGCGGCGTGGCCCATGACACGCCCGTGGAGTCTTTGTCGCAGCGCGTCCACGCTTAATATAAAGGTATTATCAGCCCGCAACGTAGAAGGCTTTTTCGTGGATATTCACGCACCCGCATCTGACAACATCGATGAGCTGCGCCGTATCGCCGACGCTAATGGCGTAGCCACCGGATTCTGGGATTGGTACGGGAATTGGGTGGGCGTGAGTGCGTCTACTCTCCTGAAGGTTCTTGGCGCTCTCGGTCTGCCCCTCGACGAATCTTCCACTGTGGGGGATGTGCACGAGGCTCAGCGCCTGACCGACGAACGCGAATGGCGTCGTACCCTTCCTCCGACGATCGTCGCCCGCCAGGGTGGCGGCTACATGTTCCCGGTGCACGTGCCGGACGGTTCATGGGTGAACGTCCAGTGGGTGCTCGAGGACGGTCGTAAGGGCGCGTGCGATCAGGTGGACCGCTACGTCGCGCCGCGCATGATCGACGGCGAGCTCGTCGGACGCGCGACCTTCGACGTGCCGCACTGGCTGCCGCTCGGCTGGCATCGCCTCGTGGCGACTGTCGAGGGTGGACACGTGGAGTCCGCGACCCTCATCATCGTGCCGAACACTCTGTCCCTGCCGCTCCTGGAGTCCTCGCGCCGCGTCTGGGGCGTCAACGCTCAGCTGTACTCGACGCGCTCGGCCTCCTCGTGGGGCATTGGTGACGCCGCCGATCTGGCTGACCTGGCTGCCGTGTGCGCGGACAAGGGTGCCGATTTCCTGCTCATCAACCCCGTCCACGCATCGCAGCCGGTGTCCCCGTTGGAGACCTCCCCCTACCTGCCGGTGTCACGTCGCTGGCTCAACCCGATCTACATCCGCCCCGAGAGCATCGAGGAGTATGCCTCGCTGCCCCAGGCCTCGCGCGTGACCATCGAGCAGCTGGCAGACGAGACCCGCCAGTTCGCCACCCGCGAGGACCTGATCGACCGTGATCGCTCGTGGGAGGCCAAGCGCAAGGCCCTCGAGATTATCTTCGACGCTCCGCGTTCCTACCACCGCCAGAGCCAGCTGGATCGCTTTATCGAGCGTGGCGGTTCTGAGCTGTCCAACTACGCCCTGTGGTGCGCCCTCGTCGAGCGCGAGGGCACGATCGAACTGCCCGAGGATCTTGCTCGTTCCTCTGCGCCTCGCGTCGAGCTTGAGCGCCTCGAGCTGGCCGACCGCGTCGACTTCTACCAGTGGTGCCAGTGGATCGCCGCCGAACAGCTCGAGCATGCCCAGCATGTGGCGCGTGAGGTCGGCATGGAGATTGGCATCATGGCCGACCTGGCAGTCGGCGTGCATCCCTACGGTTCCGAAAAGTGGAGCCGTCCCGAGCTCTTTGCCAGCGGCATGAGTGTGGGTGCTCCGCCGGACGTCTACTCCCAGCAGGGACAGAACTGGTCGCAGCCGCCGTGGTCGCCGCGTAGCCTCGCGGAGTCGGGCTACCTGCCGCTGCGTGACATGGTCCGCGCTGCGCTGGCTAACGCCGGTGCGGTGCGCATCGACCACATCCTCGGTATGTTCCGCCTCTGGTGGATTCCGGATGGGCGTGCCGCCACTGAAGGCACCTACGTGTACTACGATCACGAGGCCATGATGGGTGTCATCCTGCTGGAAGCCCAGCGTGCGGGTGCCATCGTCATCGGCGAGGATCTCGGCGTTGTGGAGCCGTGGGTGCGCGATTACCTGCGCGAGCGCGGTGTCCTGGGCACTTCCGTCGTGTGGTTCGAAAAGGAGGGCAGTGGTTGGCCGCTGCGTCCCGAGCACTACCGCGATCGCGCTCTGGCGGCCGTCAACATCCATGACTTGCCGCCCACGCTCGGCTACATTCGCGGGATCCAGACGACGCTGCGTTCCGAGCTTGGCCTGCTGACGGACGACATCGAGACGGTGCGCGCAGGCGATCGTCTTGAGCTCGAACAGGTGGGCGTGCGACTGCACGAGTATGGCTGCATCGACGGCGCGGAGCCCAGTGAGCGCGAGACCGTCGAGGGGCTGTACCGCTACGTTGCGAAGACCCCGTCGAAGCTCGTCGTGGCGTCCCTCGTGGACGCGGTTGGAGACGTGCGCCCGCAGAACATGCCGGGCACGGGCGGTGACCAGTACCCGAACTGGTGCGTGCCGCTGTGCGACTCCGACGGTGAAGAAGTCGCGATCGAGGACCTACCCACGGACGATCGCCTGACTTCGCTGTTCGCGCTGCTGCGCGGGACCGTCCACTGAGCGGCGGCGATGCGTAGATGAATGTACCCCGCGATCTGAAAGGGTCGCGGGGTACATTCTTATGAGCGCGGATCAGTCGCTATCGGGTAGGGAAAACAGCGGATCGAGAATCCCCACTGTGGGCAGCGTTTCATCGAACTCGGCAGAGACTGGCTCGCCGGGAGGGCTGACGACGATGATCGGCGCGCAGGGGGACAACCCCGCCCCGCGGACGGGGCCGAGATCCCAGTGGATGAGGGGAGTGCCCGCGTCGACGATGTCGCCCTCCTCGACGAGGGGGGCAAAGCCTCGGCCGCGTAGGCCGACGGTGTCGATGCCCAGATGAATGAGGATCGAGGGTCCGCGCGTCGAGGTGACAATTGCCGCGTGCGATTTGAGCTTGGTGATCACCCCGTTGATGGGGGAGTGAACGGTCACGCACGTGACGTCATCGTCCGGCAGGAGCGCGCGGCCATCCCCGACGACGCCACTGGCAAAGACGGGATCCGGTACCTCGGCCAGTGGCAGGACGTGCGCGCTGAAAGGCGCGCGAACGAGAAAGCTCACCGGCTCGCGTTCATCTGGTCGACAAGGTCCTCGGAGTCAGGACCCATAACGACCTGCACGGCGTCGCCAACGATGACGACGTCGAAGGCTCCGGCTTCGCGCAGCTTGGCCTCGTCGATGAGGTCGGTGTTGGCTGCGTCCAGGCGGATGCGCGTAATGCACGCCTCGAGATTGGAGATGTTGTCCCAGCCGCCCAGGCCTCGACGAGGGTCGTTGCGGTGTCCATGGTGTCCTCCTTGGCTCAGTCACCGAAACCGTTGCGGTTTGCCTCACAATTATGGTATCGCGACCGTGCACGAATGGGCACAATTGCGGCCACCGAGCGCGTCACATTATGAGATGGTTGGGGAGGCGCTGGAGCCTCGGATTCGGGCAGCCGGAGTGAATGCTATCGCGACGCCGGCGGCGACGGCGAGTGCCGTGAACAGATACATCGCAGCCTCGATCCCGGTGTGGGCGGCAACGATGCCGGCAACGAATGATCCGAGGGGGCATGACACCCCAGACCGCGAAGCGGAAGATCGCGTTCATGCGCCCGAGCATGTCGGGAGGACAGATTTCCTGGCGCAGGCTCATCTGGGTGACGTTGTAGACGGTGAGGAAGTAGGAGGACGCGACGCCGCTCACGGCAATGATCCACGCGGCCATGCCCGGGGCGTGAATGGAGGCCGGCTGGGCGACAATCACGAGAACGCCGATGATATTGGTGATGACGAGGGTGCGCCCGATTCCCAGGTGGGCGATCCACACTGGCCGGGTGAGCGCCCCGAGGAATCCGCCGATCGCCCCGGCGCTGAGCAACAAGCCGAGCTGCGTGGCGCTCATGCTCAGGGTGCGCAGCACGAGGAGGGGCAGCAGCACCCGGATGCCCGCGCTTGCAAAGGCCCCGGCGGCAATGCAGGAAAAGAGCGGGTAGAGAATGCGTTGGCCGCGCACGAAGGCGAGGCCCTCGCGTATCTGGGCGCCGAGGGTGGCATCGCTGCGCACAGGAGTGGGCTCGGGCGTGCGAATGCGCCAGATCGCCCACGTGGACGCAACGTAGGTGGCGGCGGTCAGCAGGTAGACCAAGGGAGCAGCCACGATGCCGAGGAGCCAGCCGCCCAGCCCCGGACCCCCGGCAAGGCCGACCTGGTACGAGGCCTCGAGGCGCCCGTTGGCCGCGCCGATGTACCGCTTGGAGGCGATCATGGGAACGTAGGACTGGTAGGCCACGTCGAAGAAGACGGTGGATAGGCCGAGGATGGTTGCGACGACCATGAGGTGTACGAGGGTCAGTGACGAGAGGATGTAGGCCAGGGGGATAGACGTCAGGGCCGTGATGCGCGTGAGGTTCGCGGCGATCATGACGCGGCGCTTGCGCCACCGGTCCACCCAGGCGCCGGCGGGCAAGCCGACAAGCAAAAATGCGAGGGTCTGCAGGGCGGAAAGCAGTCCGATCTGGGTTTCGCTGGCGTGCAGGAGGCTGATCGCGATCGCCGAGGTCGCCAGGGCTCCCACCTGGAAGCCGATCTCTGCGGCGGTTTGACCCGCCCACAGGTGCATGAAGGCGGAGTTACGTGTGAGGGGATGGTGCAGCCAGCGCTGCAGTGACCCGTTCACCGTGCATCACCGAGGCCTTGGCCCCCAGTGCGCTCGACTGTCGTCAGGCCGGCGGCGCGCAGAGCCCATGCCAGGCCGTCTTCGGATACGGAGGGTGCGACGATATCCGCGACGTCTACGAGGGTCTCGCAGTCGTCCCCGATGCTGATGCCGACCGCTGCTGTTGCTACGGCCTCGACGTCGTTGTTGGAGTCGCCAAGCGCGACGGTGTGGGTCAGCGGAATTCCCACGTGCTCGCAGATCGCGCGGATGCCGACTGCTTTCGACAGATGCGCCGGAACGACCTCGAAGGGGACGTAGCCTGCGGCACCAACGGAGCCGATGATTGCGCGATAGCCGTCCGGTAGGGCTGCTGTCACCCGTTCCATCGATGCTTTCTCGGGCGGGACGTATGCTGTGACCTTGGTGAATGCGCCGCTGTTGATGTCCACGATAAAGGGGGTGATGGACTGGGCGTATTCGATCCAGTCCTCGGGGTGTTTGCCTGCGCGGGGGATGAAGAAGTCGAGGTATCCCTCGCTGGGTCCCATCTGGTCGGGGCCCTGCCAGATGTAGAAGGCGTTGAGTTGCTCCCATAGGGCGGTCAACACATCGACGTGCTCGCGGGGCATGCGCTCGTCCAGGAGCACCTGGTTCCCGATGGCGGCGTATCCTCCCGCGCCACCGACGAGACCCTCGAAGCCGACGTCCCAAAGCGCGGGTACACCTCGGGCGCGGAGCGCCCCGTGCAGGCGAAGAGTCGGTGGCCTCTTGATCGGACCTGGGCGAGAGCTTCGAGCGCCGATACCGGGATTCGCTGGCGGGAATCGCACAGGGTCCCGTCGATATCGACAAAGACAGCGTGGGCGGATGCGGACTCGTTCTCGCCGCGCGTGGGGACCTCGGTGTCAGTCATGGGATCCATCTTATCCCAGGGCGAAAAGGCCCTCGCACGTGCAAAATACGCCGCGCAAACGACAAATCATGCGCACGGTCGATTGAAAGGAGCGCCCGTGGGCCACACTGGAACCATCGACGATCCCCGCGATGGAGCACGAAAGGCAGCACGCGGCCTCGTCCTCGCGGGATACGCGAGCGGGTATGAGCGTCACGGCGGTACGAGCGACGACCTCATCGCCGAGGCCGTTGCCCTCGCCGCGCGCGCCGACGTGGCGCTTGTGTACGTGGGTCTCGACGAGCTGGCCGAATCCGAAGGCCTGGACCGCCCGCACATGCGTCTGCCCGAGGGCCAGGATCGCCTCATTGAGGCCGTCGTCGCAGCCAATCCGCGTACCGTCGTCGTCCTGACCGGAGGTGCCAGCGTCGAGATGCCGTGGGCGAGCGCCGTGCCCGCGCTCGTCAACGGTTACCTGACCGGACAGGGAGGCGCCAGCGCGATGCTGAACGTCCTCACCGGCGTCGTCAATCCGTCTGGGCACCTGGCCGAAACATACGCACGCTCCTACGAGGACCACCCGAGTGCCGCATGGTACCCGGCAACCGGACCGCTCTCGTACTACCGCGAAGGCCCGTTCGTCGGCTACCGCTACTTCGCCACCGCGGGCGTCGACGTTGCCTTCCCCTTCGGCTACGGCCTGTCCTACTCGAGCTTCGAATACTCCGACCTCGCGGTGAATGAGGAGGGGGGCGACCCTCACGCTCACTAACACCTCTACGCGTGACGGTGCCGAGGTCGTCCAGCTCTACGTGAGCGCCCCCGGTGGCGTGTTCGGTCCCGCCCGCGAGCTCAAGGGCTTTACGAAGGTCGAGGTCAGAGCCGGAGAGTCGGTGAGCGTGACGATTCCCTTCGACCGCTACACCTTCCGACACTGGGAGACACAGCGCGCTGCGTGGGAAACCGAGGCAGGAACCTGGACGATCCACGTGGGACGCAACGTCTCCGACACGCCGCTGAGCGCCACCCTCGAGGTCGAAGGGACCACGCCCTCGCCGATCGACCCTGCACTGGGTCACTACCTGCGCGCCGACGTCGCGGGCGTTACCAACGGCGAGTTCGCCGTCCTGCTGGGACGGACGATCCTGACGGCCCACCCCACGGACGACCTCGTCGCCTCCGACCCGCTCTCCGAGATGACGCGTGCCAAGACCTGGCTCGCCCGCGTCGCCGGACGGGGGCTTCACGCCCTCAAAGCGAAGGCGGACGCGAAGGGAACCCCGGACCTCAACATCCTTTTCATCCTCAACATGCCTTTCCGAGCCATCGCCAAGATGAGCAACGGAGCCGCCAGCCCCGACATGGTGGACGCGATCCTCCTCGCCGTGAACGGTCACCCCCTGCGGGGGCTCACCCGCGCCGCCGCCGGCTTCATGAAGAATGCCCGCGCCAACAAGGCTACACAGCGCGAACTCGACCAGATCCGATGACGCGGCCCCGGCCTCGTTCAACACACTGACCTCAAGGACAACTCATGCAGGCTCTCAAACGCTGGTGGACCGCCTTCGAAGACAAGCACACCACGGTCGCCCAGTTCATCGTCTTCTTCATCCTCTCCAACGGTATTACGGTGCTGCAGCTGGTCCTCATGCCGGCATTCAAAGCGGTATTCGCGCACACGAGCCTCGTCGACACGGCATTCCAGTTCCTGCCCGTCGGCGTCTCGCACGGGCACACGGTCTTCCTCTTCGACTACCCGGCCGGTTCGATGTCGGTGGGCGGGGGCGGCGGCCTCGCTTACTTCCTTGCCGTCGAGATTACCTTGCTGATTGCCCAGGTCATCAACTTCTTCGCCCAGCGTAACGTCACCTTCAAGTCCAATTCGTCGGTGGGGAAGGCGGCGTTTTGGTACGCGGTCGCCTACGTCGTCATCACGATCGCTGCGGCCGCCCTCCAGGTCCTCTACAAGGACCCGATCTACGCGTGGGCGATTTCGACGATGGGAGCGGGTGGAGAAACGTTCGCAGACGTCGTCACGATGATCATCAACGCCGCTATCTCCTTCTGGGTGTTCTTCCCCATATTTAAAGTGATCTTCAAGCAGGAAGCAACGCCGGAGGACGCGCAGGCCAGCGCGGCACAGTAAACTACGGGGAGACTTCACGAGAGGAGACCCCATGAGCGCGCCGCTGCTGACGGTGATCGTGCCCGCCTACAACTCCGAGGATTACCTCGACCGGGCGCTGACCACGCTCGTCGGCTACGGCGACGAACTTGAGGCGATTATCGTCAACGACGGTTCGAAGGATCGTACGGCACAGATCGCCGACGAGTGGGCCGCCCGCTACCCCTCCGTGAGGGTCATCCACCAGGAGAACAAGGGGCACGGTGGTGCCGTCAACGCCGGTCTCGCCGCCGCCACCGGCACGCACGTGCGCGTCGTCGACTCCGACGACTGGCTGGATCGGCGCGCCACGAACGCCGTGCTCGACGTCCTGCGCGAGGAACGTGAGGCTGGGCGCGACCTGGACCTGCTCGTCACCAACTACGTCTACGACAAGCAGGGCAAGGCTCACAAGGCCGTCATCCGCTACCGCAACGTCCTGCCGCGTGGGCGCACCTTCGGGTGGGCGGACCTGCGCCGCTGCCGCTACGACCAGTACCTCATGATGCACGCCCTGACGATGCGCACCGAGGTCGTTCGTGCCTCCGGCCTGGTCATGCCTGAGCACACGTTCTACGTGGACTACTTGTACTCGTTCGTGCCGCTGCCCTACATTTCGACGATCCGCTACCTGGACGTGGACCTGTACCACTACTTCATTGGCCGTGACGACCAGTCCGTCAATGAGAAGGTCATGATCACGCGCTTGGATCAGCTCGCCCGGGTGAACGAGGCGATGACCCGTGCGCTGCCCCCGCGTGCCGAGGTTGAGGACAAGCTGTGGCGCTATATGGTCCACTACCTGCGCATCAACGCTGTCGTCTGCTCCGTCATGGCTCAGCTCTCGGGCACGCCTGAGCACCTGGCGCTCAAGGAACAGATCTGGGAGACCATGGACCAGATCAACCCCGAGGCCACGGATCGACTGCGCCATGACCTGCTCGCCGGCCTCGTTCGCCATGCCTCGCCGAAGGTCGTTCGCGGCGGCTACAAGGTCGCGGCGGCCGTCCTCGGCTTCAACTAACGGACGCGGTTAGCGTCCGGCGACCTCAAGCTCCGTCCGGTGGACGGTGAGGCGCTTGCCAATGAGAGGGTATTCCACGTCCTCCTCGCGGCTGCGCCACGCAAAGCCGAGCTTTCTGAGACACGTCGCGAGGCGTTGTTTCCGTCGAAGTACTTCAGGACGATCGTCTTGACGCCCAGCTCCCGCGCGCGGTCGATGATGGCGTTGCCGGCCTCCGTCGCGTATCCGTTGCCCCAGTAGGGGGAGCCGATCCAGTAGCCGATGTCAGCGACGCTTGCCTCGGGAGAGCTCGTGTCAATGCGCAGCGCAATTGAGCCCACGAGCTCACCGGTCGATGCAAGCGTCACCGCGTAGCTGTCGGGTGCCGCCAGGACGGTCGACAGCGCCTCGTGGGCGTCGTCGATGCGCTCGAAGGGCTTCCATCCGCACAGCATTCCGATGCGGGGATCGCGGGCCAGCTCAAAGAGCGCGGTAGCGTCCGCCTCGCTCCAGGGACGTAGGCGCAGGCGGGACGTCTCGATGATTGTCATGATTCCTCCTGGGCGTTCGTAGACGGGAGAAGAACCGTCAGCGTGAACCAGTGGTCTGCCACGTCCGTGACCGCCTGACCGCCGTACTTGCGGGCCGTCCATTGGATGGATTTAACCCCCCCAGCCGTGTCGAACGGTGTCGGGCTTAATCGTCGTCAGGCGCCCACCGGCGTCCGTGTTGAGGCGGCCGTCGAACCAGTTGTCGACCCGGATGACCACCATCTGCCCCTGACGGAACAGCGCCAGTTTGATCAGTCGCTTGGCGGGGTCATCAACGCGCCGCGAGGCCTCGATCGCGTTATCGAGGGTGTTGCCGAAGAGGGTCGCGATATCCATCGACGACATGGAACCCAGCAGGGCGCCGTCGGCGACCGCCGTGAAGTTAATGCCCGCAGCCGCGCATGCACGACCTTTCGTCGTCAGAATGACGTCGAGGACCGCGTTGCCGCTGTGATACTGCTGTCCGATCTGCTCGATCGAGGACTCGAGCTCGGCAAAGGATGCAGCGGCACGTCCCGGGTCCAGCTCCGCGCGAATCGCCTCCACCTGGTGCTTGAGGTCGTGATGGGCGCGCGCCACCTGCTCCATGTCCTCCTTGGCGGCCAGGTACTGGTGGTGCTGGGCATCCAGAGAAGCCTGGATGGACGCCAGTTCACGCTCGGTGGCGCTTTGCTGGATGCGCTCGAACTGAGCGAACAGGATCGCGTACCCCGCCAGATCCACGAGGGTGCGGATATAGAAAACTTCCCACCCCGCACGTCCGGAAAACGGTGTGTCCGTCGAGATGAAGCTGAGGTTGGACAGAGCAAAGATTGCGATGCCAATGAACACCCCGGAAGCGAGATCCGCGAAACGGAGAACGGGCAGCGCCCCCTGGCGGCACACACGGCGTTCGAAGAAGTAGACGACGGCCAGGCACGCCGACGCGATCACGGCAAAACCGCCGAACGACAACGGGTGCCAGTAGGGCTTATCCGCATGGGAGTAGACGACAACCTGCCAGGCGAGGGATGCTGCGAGCTCGGCCACGATGAAGGCACGCGCGCTCATGTGCGTCACCCAGCGCCAGTCCGACGCGGTCCCCACGCGGATGACACACCACACGAGGGCGTACGCCGTCATCATGCCAGGAACCCACAGGGACAGTGGAGCGTGGCCGAGCATCTCATGGGCACCGACGAGCACCACGAGGCCGCCGATGGCCGCAGCGGCGAGGCGCCAGCGGGGGATCGCGACGTTCGGGTTCAGGGCATTGGACGACGCCGAGCGTGCGACGACAAACACGTACACGAGGGCGGCGCCCCATTCGGTCAGGGCGGTGAACAGGCGCGGGATGTCAGGCAGGGACTCGAACACGTCAGCGGATCCCGCCCGCGAAGCTCGCCAGAGCCGTCATGAACGCCTTCTTACGAGGCCGGGAGATGCGCAAGCTGTCCCCGCCCGTCATGAGGCACTCCTGGTCGGCGACGCCGCGCACGTGGGCGAGATTGACGAGGTAGCAGGAGTTTGACCGAAAAAAGTCGTGACCGGCGAGCTGATCCTCCATGACCTTGAGTGACGAGGTGATCGAATACGTACCGGAGACCGTGTGGACGTCCAGGCGGTGCTTGATGGATTCGACGTAGACGATATCGGTGACGTTGATGCGGTGGGTCGACGTGCCCGACTGCAGGAGGACCGAGGCGCCGCGCCGCTTGGCCACCGCCTCGAGGCATCGCGAGAGTTCCTGCGAGAACGCGAACCAGGGCAGCGGCTTCATGAGGTAGGAGAGTGCCCCCACCTGGTATCCGTGGATCGCGAACTGCGCGGCGGACGTGATGAACACGAGGACGACCTCCTGATCGACCTCGCGGATCGCGCGCGCCGCGGTCATGCCATCCACGTGCGTCATCTGGATGTCCATGAGGATGATGTCGTACACCGGCTTGTAGTCGCCGATGATCGCGCCGCCGTCTTCGAAGTAGGTGACGTCGAAAGATACATCGTTTTCTTCGCTGAATCGGGCCAGGTAATCGGCCAGGAGCTGGCGCGAGACTGCTTCGTCCTCGACGACGGCGATGCGCACCATGGTCCGGCCTTCCCTCACGTAACAGCAGATGGGAACAAGGATAAGCGAGCGCAGCCGTGCCGTTCGCGCAAGTCCACGCCCCGGCCTCGTCGATCACACGAGAGCGCACCCGCAGGTGGGGACCGCTACCATTGTCCTGACTACCGTGAAAGGGGAGTGGCGTGGATCTGCTCGTTGTTGGTTCAGGCTTCTTTGGCCTGACGTTCGCCCGCGAGGCCGCGGAGCGTTTCGGCATGAACGTGACCGTTATTGAGCGTCGCGACCACATCGGAGGCAACGCCTACTCGTCGATTGACGAGGCCACGGGCGTCGAGGTGCACCGCTACGGCACTCACCTCTTTCACACGTCGAACGAGCGCGTGTGGTCCTACGTCAACCGATTCACGGCCTTCAACGACTACCGCCACCGCGTCTACGCCAACTACCGGGGCGTCGTCTACCCGCTGCCCATCAACCTAGGCACGATCAACCAGTTCTTCGGAGCCGCCTATTCGCCGGCGCAGGCCCGCGCGCTCATTGAGCGCCAGGCCGCCGAGATCACGGGCGAACCGGGCAACCTCGAGGAAAAGGCCATCAGCCTGATCGGCCGTCCCCTCTACGACGCATTCATCGCGGGGTACACGGCCAAGCAGTGGCAGACGGATCCGCGCGAGCTCGCCGCCTCCATCATTACGCGACTGCCCGTGCGCTTCACCTACGAGAACCGCTACTTCCAGGACCGCTACGAGGGCCTACCCCTGAACGGCTACGGCGCGTGGATCGCGAACATGGTCGATCACCCGCGCATCACCGTGCACACGGGCGTGGACTTCTTCGATTCTTCCTCGCCGTTCTCGAAGGCCGCGACCGTCGGCCAGGTCCCGGTCGTCTACACGGGCGCGATCGACCGCTACTTCGACTACGAGGCCGGTGAGCTCGGCTGGCGCACCCTCGACTTCGAGACCGAGGTCGTGGACGTGCCCGACTACCAGGGCTGCTCCGTCATGAACTACTCCGATCGCGACGTGCCTTTCACGCGCATCCACGAGTTCGCGCACCTGCACCCTGAGCGGGATCGAAGCGGCGCGACCAACACGATCATTCAGCGCGAATACTCGCGCTTTGCAGGCCCTGGCGACGAGCCCTACTATCCGATCGCCTCGCCGTCGGACCGCTCGACGCTCGCGGCATACCGCGACATGGCGGCGGGGGAGCGGGACGTGCTCTTCGGCGGTCGCCTGGGTTCCTACCAGTACCTGGACATGCACATGGCGATCGCCTCGGCCCTCACCAAGGTCGACGAGGCCGTGGCCTCCTGGCGCTGACGGATCTCCTTTCCAATGGTATCGATCGTCTGGTCGGTCCTGTCGATCGCGCTCATCATCGGCGTCGGTTGGGCGGCTCGCCGAGGGGGCGCACTCGGCCCCGAGGCCGCGGGTTCCCTCGCGTCGGCGACATATTGGGTGGCCAGCCCGGCGATGCTTTTCCACGCCATCGTCTCGACGGGGACGTCTGGCGTCTTCGGTGCTCCGCTCGCCGTGGCCGCCGCGTCGGGTGTGGGAACAGCGCTCCTTTTCGTGGCCGTCGCCCGACTGTTTCTGCGCCTAACGCGGGGCGAGACCACCTTGGGGGCCATGGCCTCGTCCCTCAATAACGGCGCGTATATCGGCATTCCGATCGCCGTCTACGTTCTGAACGATGCCTCCGCTGTTGTTCCAATCCTGGTGTTTCAGCTGGGGTTCTTCACCCCGATGTTTTTTGTCCTGGCTGATCTGGTTGGGTCGGGGCAGCGCCCGTCGGTGGTCGGCATCGCTCGGGTCGTTGCGCGCAATCCCATGGTTATTGCAGCGGTGTGTGGCTTCATGTTCTCCGCGGCGGGGTGGCTGATGCCCACGCTTCTCGACGTGTCTACGTCCATGCTGGGTGCGGCAGCGCCCCCGATGATCCTGCTTTCTTTCGGTGCGGCCCTTCGTGGACCGGCGAGCGGCTTCGGGAGACGCAGGAGCCCCTGCTATCGCGTGCGCCGTCGTCGCCAAGCTCGCCGTGCAGCCCGCGATCGCCTGCGGCGTCGGAATGTTGCTCGGGCTCACCGGTCCTGCCCTCATGTCCGTGACCATCATGGCGGCGCTGCCCTCGGCGCAGAACGCCTACATCGCGGCCACGCGAGCAGGAGCGGGGGAGCGGATTGCGCAGGGAACGGTCCTCGTGACAACGTTTGCCTCGCTGCCCGTCGTCGTTGGAATTGCAGCGATTTTCCATGCGCTTGGGGTTGTTTCCTAATACGGGTTTGTCGGCATGAGTCCTGCTCTCGCAGTGCCCGAGCGGACCCCGATCAGCAAAGAACCCGTCAAAAAGAGGCCAAAAACACGTTCTGTATCGTGGACTCTGGGAGACTTCCCGGTGTATTGGCCCTAGTCTGGCTGGGAATTATCCCGTATAGACACGATTGCAAGGAACTCACTTCATGTCATCCTCCGCATCCAAATCCGCGCCTCGCGCGCGCGACTCGTGGAGCGGCCAGACGGGCTTCCTCCTGGCGGCCATCGGCTCGGCCATCGGCCTGGGCAACATCTGGCGTTTCCCCGGCGTCTCCTACTCCAACGGCGGCGGCGCCTTCCTGGTCCCGTACCTCGTCGCGCTGATCTTCGTCGGCATCCCCATGCTCTGGCTCGACTACGCGGTCGGCCACAAGTTCCGCGGCTCACCGCCGTGGGCGCTGCGCAAGATCATTGGCGGTGGCGAGTTTATCGGCTGGTTCCAGACCTTCGTCTGCTTCGTCATCATGGTCTACTACGGTGCGGTCCTCGCCTGGGGCGTGCAGTACACGATCTATTCCGTGAACGCGGCGTGGGGCGATGACCCGACGACCTTCTTTACGGACACCTTCCTGCAGGTTGTCCCCGGTGACACGTTCTCCTGGGCTCCCGCCTGGTCGGTGATGATTCCCCTCGCACTCGTGTGGGTCCTCGTCCTCTTCGTGATTGGACGCGGCCTGTCCAAGGGCGTCGAAGCGGCGAACAAGGTCTTCCTCCCACTGCTTGTTATCCTGTTCCTCGCGCTCGTCGTCCGCGCCCTGTTCCTTCCGGGCGCTGTTGAGGGCCTTAACGCCTTCTTCACGCCGAACTGGAGTGCTCTCTCTCCGATCCCAAGGTGTGGCTGGCTGCCTTCGCGCAGATCTTCTACTCGCTGTCCGTGGGATTTGGCATCATGCTGACCTACGCTTCCTACCTCCAGCGCAAGTCGAACCTGACCGGAACGGCGCTTGTTGCAGGCTTCGCAAATTCGTCCTTCGAGATCCTCGCGGGCATCGGCGTGTTCAGCGCCGTCGGCTTCATGGCCCATCAGGGCGGCGTGAGCGTCTCCGAGGTCGAGGGCCTGACCGGCCCGATCCTCTCCTTCGTGACCTTCCCGAAGATCATTTCGATGATGCCCGGCGGCCCTATTTTCGGCGTCCTCTTCTTCTCGTCGCTGGTTCTGGCCGGCGTCACCTCGCTGCTGTCCCTGCTCCAGGTCGTCTCCGGCGGCCTGCAGGATAAGTTCGGCTGGTCGCCCGCCCGCTCGGCTCTCGTCCTCGGTGTCCCCGCAACGGTCATCTCGCTGGTGCTCTTCGGAACCCGCTCGGGCCTGAACAACCTCGACATCGTCGACAACTTCATCAACTCGGTTGGCGTCGTGTCCTCGGCGATCATGTTTGCCGTCCTGTGCGCTGTTACCGGCCCCCGCCTTGGGGTGCTGCGCGCCCACCTCAACTCGGTGTCCAGCGTGAAGGTCCCCAGGCTCTGGGAGCCCCTCGTCGGTATCGTCATCCCGGTCGTTCTCTTCGTCATGATGGCAATGTCCATTGTCGACCTGCTGATGAACGGTTACGGCAAGTACCCGACGAGCTACGTGCTGATCTTTGGCTGGGGTTCCGTGGCGGTCGCGGTCATCGCGTCTCTGATTTTCACTTTCATTCCGTGGAAGCACCGCCCCGTGGACACTCAGGCGACAGTCGCTCAGATTCTCGCTGACGACGCCGATGACACCGCTTCGACCGAAGGAGGCGCCAAGTGACCGCTCCCGCTATCGCCCTCATGATCCTGACGATCCTGCTCGTGTGGGGTGGCCTTGTGGCCTCCGTCGTGCTCCTGCAGGTCCTGTCCGTTCCCTCGGACGAGGAGACGAAGGCTGCTCAGGAAGCCATCGAGGTACAGCTGGCTCTGCGCGACCAGAAGGAACGCTATGAGGCTTATCGCATTTGATCTTGACGATACGCTGGCTCCCTCGAAGTCGCCGCTGCCCGCCCGTATGGACGTGGCTCTGCGCTCGCTGCTCGACCACGTGGAGGTGTGCATCATTTCCGGTGGCCAGATGGGCCAGTTCCGCACTCAGGTGCTGGACAACCTGCACGCCACGGACGAGGAACCTCTCGTCTGCACCTGATGCCCACCTGCGGTACGCGCTACTACCGCTACGAGGGCGGGGCCTGGGTCGAGCGTTACGCCCACGACCTGGACCCCGAGGTAGCCGCCCGTGCGATCGCTTCGCTTGAGCGTCACGCCCGTGAGCTTGGCCTGTGGGAGTCCAACCCGTGGGGCAACATCATCGAGGACCGCGGCTCGCAGATCACCTTCTCCGCCCTGGGCCAGGAGGCTCCGCTCGACGCGAAGCGCGCCTGGGATCCGGACGGCACGAAGAAGGCCGCTCTGCGCGACGCCGTGCAGCCCGACGTGCCCGAGCTCGATGTTCGCGGAGGTGGCTCGACGTCGGTCGACATCACCACCCGTGGCATCGACAAGGCGTTCGGCATGGGCAAGCTGGTTGAGGAGACGGGTATTCCCGCCTCCGAGATGCTCTTCATCGGCGATCGCCTGGATCCGGAAGGCAATGACTATCCCGTCAAGGCCGCCGGCTACGCGACGCGCGCAGTGTCCGGGTGGGAAGAATGCGTGGACGTCATCGACGAGATCGTGGCATCCATGAGCTGACCCGTCGCAATAAACAATGACGAGGCCGGGGCTGGGTTTCCAGCTCCGGCCTCGTTGTGTGCGGCTGCGGTACCTGCGGCGATTGCGCGGCCGCGGCGCAATGCGGTGACGCGTTAGAGCGCGCCGATGCCCCTGGTCGCCCAGAAGACGACGGCGGACGCGGCTGCGACGTTGAGCGAGTCGACTCCGTGGTCCATGGGAATCTTGACGGTGTAGTCGGAGGCGGCGATGGTGCGCCGTCCTAGGCCGTCGCCTTCGGTGCCCATGACCATTGCGAGGCGAGCGTCCGGTCCTTGAAGAGCGGGCAGCGCAGCGAAGTCGTCGAGGGAGATGGAATCGTCCGACAGGGCCAGCGAAGCGACGGTGAAGCCAGCCTCCTGGAGGGTGGCGATATCGCCGGGCCATGATTTTAGACGCGTCCACGGAACCTGGAAGACGGTCCCCATGGAGACGCGCACGGATCGACGGTAGAGGGGGATCAGCGCACTGCGGGGTCACGAGGACAGCGTCCACGCCGAGCGCGGCGGCGGAGCGGAATGCTGCGCCGACGTTCGTGTGGTCGACGAGGTTCTCTAAGACGACGACGCGGCGAGCGGGCTCGCCGCCGCGCGCGGTCGCAAGTAGCTCGTTGAGGCCCGGTAGGACGGGGCGCTGCATTGCAGCGAGGGCGCCGCGGTGGAGGTGGAACCCCGTCATTTGCTCCAAGACGTCCTCGTCGGCGACGAAGATAGGAACGTCCGCGCCGTCGGGAGCGCCGGTGGCGGCATCGATCAGCTCCATCAAGGTGGGCAGCCAGCGCCGTGACATGAGGAACGATCGCGGAGTGTGGCCCGCACGAATGGCTCGCTCGATGACGTTCGCAGATTCGGCCATGTACAGGCCGCGTTCCGGTTCGATCTTGGAGCGAAGCTTGACGTCTTTGAGGCGCGTGTAGTCCTCCAGGCGCGGATCTGCTGCCAGGTCCGCGCTGGTGAGCTCGATAATCACGGCGCTCACCTAAGCGCGCTGGAGGGCGCGCGAGACCTCGCCCGGCCAGGACGGGCCCTCGAAAATAAAGGCAGAGAATGCCTCGACCAGGTCGGCGCCCGCTCCGATCATGCGCAGCGCATCCTCGGGCGATGAGATGCCACCCGTGCCGATGAGAATCTGCTCGTCGGCGAGGTGACGGGCCACCAGGGAGACGACCTCCAGTGCGCGGGGCAGAAGCGGAGCGCCGGAGACGCCGCCCTCGCCCAGGTCGTGGTTGATCGTCGTGTTCGTAGCGACGACTCCGGCCAGGCCGAGCTCCTTCGTCAGCTCCACGATGGCGACGATGTCCTCGTCGGCCAAGTCGGGAGCGATCTTGACGAAGAGAGGCATGACACGATCAGGGGCGCCTGCCTCGCAGCCGCGACGGGCGGCCTGGAGGATCGGGCGCAGGTGATCGACGGACTGCAGGTCGCGCAGGCCGGGCGTGTTGGGGGAGGAGACATTCACGACGACAAAGTCCACCCAGTGGGCGAGCGTCTTCGCGCAGTACTCGTAGTCCGAGGGGGCGTCTTCCTCCGACGTCACCTTGTTCTTGCCGATGTTGGCACCGACGATCGCAGCGCGGCCCGCAGGAGTCGAGCGCAGCTCGCGCAGTTTCTCGGCGGCGGCATCTGCTCCGGCGTTGTTGAAGCCCATGCGGTTACGCAGGCCGCGCTGCTCCATGAGGCGCCACAGGCGCGGCGCGTCGTTGCCGGGCTGAGGACGAGGAGTCACGGTGCCGATCTCGACGAAGGCGTAGCCGAGGGCGCACATGCCGAGCACGGCCTCGGCGTCCTTGTCCATGCCAGCCGCAAGACCCAGGCGGGAGGGGAGGCGACGCTCACCCAGAGTCAGGGGGACCTCGACGCCGCCGACCACTCGCGTGGGGGAGTGAGTCGGGTCGAGGTGGCCCAGCGTGGCGCGCATGAGTCCGCGCGTCGGGGCGAATCGTCCGGCCAAGGAAATCGCTCCCAGACCCCAGTGGTGTGCAAGCTCCGGGTTGGAACGCGAGATGAAGTGTGTGAAAGCCCAGTTGTACGCGCGTCGGATCATGCCTCCTAGGATAGTTGATCAGTCCCACCATGCCCACCACCACCGCGTGGATGATCCGTCTCGAATGAGCACGCGCATCTCGTCCGGTGGGATCGCCTCATCGCCGAGGCCGAGGACCGCGGCAAGTGTCAGCCAGTGCTGATAGCTCGGATAGCGCTCCTCGTCGATGGGAGATCCGGTGTGAGCGATGATCGCGGATTCGGGGACGAGTACGGTGTCGATGCTGACGCGTTCGTCGCGCCGTGGCGCGCGAATGACGTAGCCTTCGAGGGAGAGTCCGTCGATGCGGGAGGCAGCACGTAGGAGGTCGATGATCCGAGGGGCGTTGTTCTGTCGATCGTCGCGCGCGTCTTTCGGCAGCAAAGATGCGAGCCGTCGGGCGTCAGCCCCCGACAGGTCCGCGAAGCGCGCATAATCGCCCAGATCCCACCCATCGCATAGGTAGGGAGCCAACAGGGCGGAGACGCCCCGATCGTCGAGCCATCGAGGTGGGCCGTACATGCCTTCGGGGCAGGGCTCCTCCTCGTCGAGCATGACGTCGCAGGTGGTGGGCAGTGTGATCGTTGTGTGCATGATGCTTCCTTGTCGTTCGTGTCGGAGCACCGATGCTCCGACACGGACAGGATCGTGCACGCTTGGGCGTGATGGCCAGCGCCACGGCACGCCCTGTGGATACCCGCACTCGACCAGGACGGCCTGTGGATACAACACGTCGGCCCCGCACCCATGTGGATGGGGCGGGGCCGACGATGAAGGCGATTACTTCGGGAACTGCCCGCGATCGACCTGCGGGCGCGGCGAGCGCCAACGCCTCGGCATGATCATGCGGGAGAAGGTGTAGTAGGCGGTTCCGGAGGGAATGTCCTCGCGCGGGTGTGCCTTGGCGAAGTCGCGCTTGATCTTGCGCCACACGAAGAACGCCTCGATGGCGGTGATGATGAAGGAACCGTACATGAGGGCAGACGATCCGTAGAGCATGTAGGCCTGGTACTGCAGCGGGATCTTGTTGCCCAGCATCGACAGTGCCATGATGAGAATGATGGAGACCATCATGACGGCGAGAATCCACTCGGAGAAGGAGTGGCGCGCGTCGACGTAGTCGCGCACGAAACGGCGTGCGCGTCCCTTGTCGCGGGCCGGCAGGTACTTTTCCTCGCCGGTGACCATCGCGCGCTGTTCGGCCTCGAAACGCGCGTTGCGGGCGGCGCGGGCGGCACGCTTGGCTTCCTTACGGTCCTTGGGGACCAGGGGGCGGATACGGGCGGCCTCAGCTGCCTTACGCTTCGGCGTAGGGCGGCCTTTCTTGCCGTCGGGCGTCGTGGAGACGGGCTCGACAGTCATCGAGGCCTCGTCGCTGTTGTTCTTGCTTCGTCCAAACACGCTTCAAGGCTAGCGGATAGCCCACCCGCCTCGCACTCCCATGGTCTACCCTGGTCGTATGGCTGATACTTCACATGCACTGTCCACGTCCGTTTTGAAGGAGCGCCTTCAGGCTGCTTTCCCGTCTCTGCTGGAGGAGCTCACGCAGCTCGTCGCGATTCCGTCGGTGTCGTCGGATCCCGCGCACGCGGCCGACGTGGAGCGCAGCGCTGAGCACATCCGGGAGCGTTTCGCCGCCCTCGGCCTGGAGGCCAAGGTCCTGCGCGAGAGCGCGGAAGACGGCACGGAGGGCAAGCCCGCCCTCGTCGCCCACACGCCTCATATTGAGGGCGCGCCGACCGTTCTGCTGTACGCGCACCACGACGTGCAGCCGGTGGGCGAGCTCGACCGCTGGAGCTTGGACCCCTACAAGGCCGAGGTCCGCGGCGACCGCATCTACGGGCGCGGCTCCTCCGATGATGGCGCAGGAATCACGGTCCACCTCGGCTCGCTGTCCATCCTGGGCGAGGACCTGCCCGTCAACGTCGTCGTCTTCATCGAGGGCGAGGAAGAGATCTGTTCCCCTTCGTTCACGGCGTTCCTCGACGCTCACAAGGATGAGCTCGCCGCCGACGTTATCGTCGTGACGGACTCGTCGAACTGGAAGGTGGGCGAGCCCGCCGTCACGTCGACGCTGCGCGGCAACGCGATCGTGACCGTCGACGTGACCGTCGCCGACCACGCGGTGCACTCCGGCGCGTTTGGCGGCCCGCTGCTCGATTCCGTCGCGATCTCGTCGATGCTCATCGCCTCACTCTTCGATGAGAATGGCGACGTCGCTGTTCCTGGCCTGGGTGGCTCGGATCACGCGGACGTGGATTGGCCGGAAGAGGAGCTGCGCGCCGCGGCCGGTATGGTCGAGGGCCTGCAGCTGGCGGGATCGGGCGACATAGCGGCCCGCATGTGGACCAAGCCGTCGATCTCGGTGATCGGTTTCGACGCTCGCCCGGTCTCCAATGCCTCGAATACGATCGCCCCGCACACGCGCTTCCGACTGTCGATGCGCACGGTGCCGGGCGTGGATCCCGCCGAGGCCCAGGCCAAGCTCATGGACTACCTGCTCTCCCACGCCCCCTTCGGTGCGCGCGTCGAGGTCACGGCTGAGGACGCGGGTGCCGGCTACCAGGCCGACATGGATTCCCCCGTCACGAAGGCTCTGCACGAGTCCCTCACTGAGGCCTGGGGCGTTCCCTCGGTCAACATCGGTGTGGGTGGCTCGATCCCGTTCATTTCGGACTTCCAGCGCATCTTCCCGAATGCGCAGGTTGTCGTGACCGGCGTCGAGGATCCGCTGACGAACGCTCACTCTGAGGACGAGTCGCAGTCGATCTCCGACCTGAAGGCCGCGATCCTCGCCGAGGCTCTTCTGCTGACGCGCGTGGCGTCCCTGTGACACGTGTCGTCATTGCCGGTCGGTGGGACGGGGGAGTTCCCGTCTTGCCGACCGGCGACGCACTCGCCGCCATCCGTTGGGGCGTCCTCGCCGGTGCCTCGGACCCGGAGGTGGTGACGGTTCCGTTTGGAACCGGTCCGACCTTCGACGAGGCCGTGGCCGCGCTGGGTTCCCAGGCCTCGTTCGTGCGCGTGCCCACCGAGGCCTCGTCGTCGCGCGAGGCGGGCGAGCGCGTGGCGGATTCACTGCGCGACGGCGCCGCCGTGATCGTCGAGGGCGGGCATAATTCCTCTCCCGATTGTGGCGTCGGTTTTCTCGAAGGCCTCCTGGGTGTCCCCGGCATCGATCCGAGGCAACCGGAGGTGCTCGCCGAGGCCCTGACGCGCGCGCAGAGCCTTGTGAGCGATGCGGGCGTGGATCTTGTGTGCGCGGCATCGACCGCGCGCCCGCTGCTGGGCCTTGACTCGATTCTCGCGGTCGCTCCCGATCTTGAGCCGATCGAGGCGCAGGACACCGCTCTCACAGCCGCTCTCACGCAGGCATTCGCCCATCGGCCGCTCGGACGCCACCAGCTGCTCGACGGAGCGGACGTGCACCCGGCCCGCCAGCGCGGTTCCGGTGCAGGCGGCGGTGTTGGAGCCGTCATCGCGGCCATCGGTGGGCGCATCGTGCCGACGGGGGATCTGCTGTCCTCCCTACTGGGGCTGGAAGCAATCATTGATGGTTCCGATCTCGTGATCGTCGCCGAGCCCGAACTGGCATCCCCAGTGCTGGCCGAGTCGAGTCTCGACTGCGTGACCCGCGTTGCTGCGACGCACGCGCTGCCGGTTGTCGCCATCACCCACAGGTCCAGCCTGTCGCACTTCGAGAAGGCCGAATGGGGACTACACGGTGTCTTCGAGACGGAGGGATCCGTCACTCTCGAAGACGCTGGACGCCGCGTTGCCCGCACCTGGTTACGCTGAGCGCGCATTCCACCCGTGGCGCGGGGTACCTGCGGGGGAGTAGTGTGTCAAAGGAATACGTCTATTCGTCACGAAAAGGAGCATCATGTCCGAGTCCGCAACTCAGGCTCCCACCCACGAGGTTATCCTCACCGATGTCGCTGCCGCGAAGGTCAAGAGCCTCCTCGAGCAGGAGGGTCGCGATGACCTGCGCCTGCGTATCGCCGTTCAGCCGGGCGGGTGCTCCGGTCTGATCTACCAGCTGTACTTCGACGATCGCACGCTTGATGGCGACGCGATTCGTTCTTTCGACGGCGTCGAGGTCGTCGTCGACCGCATGAGCGTGCCGTACTGAGCGGTGCCACGATCGACTTCGCTGACACGATTGAGCGTCAGGGCTTCACGATCGATAACCCCAACGCCCAGAACACCTGCGCCTGCGGTGAGTCCTTCCACTGAGCCGAAAGAACACCTTTCCATGATGTCCTCTCTGCGCCGCTTCGGCGCCCTCGCCGGCGCAGCCGCGCTCGTCCTCGGACTCGCGGCGTGCACCGACGCGACCTCGTCTTCGTCGTCTTCGCAGTCGTCTGCGTCGTCTTCCGCTGCGGCGGACATCGACTACTCCGCCTGCTCGACGGACGATTCTGCCGAACAGGTCGCGAACGTCGACCGTAGCGGCACTGGTAACTTCCCGGCTGTTTCCGGTGACGACACTCCCGTCATCGCGGCGGGCAGCGGATCCGAGCCCACCTCAAAGGTTCTCGTGAAGACGCTGAAGGAGGGCGACGGCGCGGTTGTGTGCCCGGGTGCGACCATCAGGGCGAACTACGTGGGCGCGCTCTGGAACGGCACCGTTTTCGATTCGTCCTTCAAGAAGGGACAGCCTATCGATTTCTCCCTCGACCGGGTCGTCAAGGGCTGGGGCTACGGTCTGGCCCACACGCACGTGGGTGACCGCGTCGAGCTCGTCATTCCTGCCTCTTTAGGCTACGGCAGCCAGGCCGCTGGCGATATTCCCGCGAACTCGACCCTCGTGTTCGTTGTCGACATCGTCGGTGTCGCGACGCAGAACATCGCCGAGGACTCTGTTCTCAGCAGCGCCGTGGCGACCGGGGAGGAGCTGCCCGCGGGTATCACCGTGACCGGTGAGCCGGGCACTGAGCCGACCCTCACGATCGATGAGAGCGTGTCCGCTCCCACCGAGCAGAAGATGTACACGATTTACAAGGGAACGGGCGAGGCCTAACGGCTGACCAGACTGTCCTGTACAAGCAGGTTGTTGGCGGTTTCGGTGCCAAGGGCCAGACTCAGTCGTCGTGGAGCCAGGACGCTCTCGAGGCGCCGGTCGCGCAGGCTGATCTCGCGGGAGTGACCGTGGGATCGCGCGTCCTCATTGTGGTCCCGGTCCAGGGGCAGGGTGCTCAGTCCGGGCAGGCAGCGACCCCCGCGCAGGCAACGGTCTTCGTCGTTGACATCGTGGGTACGTCCTCGATGCAGTGACCGCCGCACGACCTTGGTCGGCGGTAGCGGGCGGCTCCCAGTGTGGGAGCCGCCCGCTACCCGTTAGAATGGGATCATCGCGTCGATTTGGCCGACATATGCAAGGAGAGCTTCCATGAGTGAAGAAACCGTTACCATCCTGGTTTCAGCGACGACAGGGATCGCCGTCACGCCGTCGTCAACGGCATTGGCTTGCGTGCTTCCAAGGACACGCCCCGCATCGAGTGGGTCGAGGCCGCAACCGGTTTCGGCGTCCGCGATGCTTTTGATCAGCAGGATTTCGCTGTGCTGATCCTCGACGCTGAGGCCAAGAAGGAAGGCGGCATGTCGATCGCCCAGGATCTGCGCGAGACCCGTGACGGCGTTCCCCCGATCGTTTTCCTGACCGCCCGCCCCCAGGATGAGTGGCTGGCCACGTGGGCCGGAGCCGCCGCCGTCGTGGCCGATCCGATTGACCCGATCATCCTTCAGGAGACCGTCGCCGACGTGCTGCGTGGAGCCAAGTGATGGCTACGCAGGAGTGGGCGCCGATCATCGCCGCGCTGACCGCCGGTGAGAGCCTCGACTACGGCCAGTCGTACTGGCTGATGGACCAGGTGATGAGCGGCGAGCTCGGCGAGGCGCGTCTCGCGTCCTTCCTGACCGCGATGGCCATCAAGGGTGCCACGGTCGATGAAATTCATGGCCTGGCCGATGGCATGCAGGACCACGCGGCACACGTTGACCTGCCCAGTCGCGCGCTCGACATCGTGGGCACGGGCGGAGACGGATACAAGACCGTCAACATTTCGACGATGTCCGCCATCACGGCCGCCGCAATGGGGATCCCGCTCGTCAAGCACGGTAACCGCGCCTCGACGTCGAAGTCCGGCTCCGCTGACGTCATTGAGGCGCTCGGCGTGAACCTCGACCTCGATGCCGACGCGCTGCGCCGCGTCTTCGACGAGGTTGGCATCGCGTTCCTCTTCGCGAACAAGATGCACCCTTCGATGCGCTTCGCGGCTCCCGTGCGTCGCGCTCTCGGTTTCCCCACGGCGTTTAACGTCCTGGGGCCGCTGACGAATCCGGCGCGCGTCCAGGCGTGCGCGATCGGCGCGTCGCGCGAGGAGAACGCGCGTCTCATGGCGGGCGTGTACGCGTCGCGCGGGCTCAGCGCGCTCGTGTTTCGCGGCGCGAACACCGGCCTCGACGAGCTGACGACCACCGACGCGAATCAGGTGTGGCTGGTGTCGGGTGGAGCGGTTGTGGAAACCGAGTTCGATGCGCGCGAGTCCCTGGGCATGGCCTCCTCGACGATTGAGGATCTCGCCGGTGGCGAGGCAACCGAGAACGCGGCCGTCGCCCGCGACGTTCTGTCGGGTGGCGGCGCGGACGCTGTTCGCGACGCTGTCGCCCTCAACGTCGGTGCTGGCATCCTCGCCTGGGAGGGCCTGGACAACCCCGTGACGCCAGCCGACTTCGAGCAGCGCATGCGTGGTGCCGTCGAGCGCGCCCTGGAGGCGCTGGCCGACGGCTCGGGCGCACGACTCGTTGAGCGTTGGGTGGCCGCCTCGAACGCATGACACCAGCGCGCTAGGCGCGTGCAGACAGACCCTGATGGGCGGTTGCGTGGGCCAAGAGCTCGCGTAACCGCCCGTCGCGTAGCGGGCTGAAAATGGGCTGCGCCCAGGGCAGGGGACCGGTCCATTCGATGAGGCGCGTTCCCTCGCGGCACAGCTCAGCGCACAGGAACGACGTCTCCGCCCACGAGGCCGCGGTCGCGGCCATCCCGCCGGTGTCTGCGGGCTCCGTGGACGTGAGGACATCGATCCACGGGGACGGGTCGGCGCGCGGGGGCACAACGACGGAACTGAGATGGCGGCCGTGGGAGGCCACGTGCAGAATCCAGCCTGGCTCCCCGCCATCGCGACGCGAGCCCCAGACGATACGCGGGGCCGCCAGGATGGGGCGCATGGTGGAGCGCTCGACGCCCGCGATGTAGGCGCTCAGCTCGTCGCGCACTCCAGCCGCCGCCTCGAATAGCCCCCGCGCGGACAGACGTTCCATGAGGGAGGTGAGCGCGTGGGGCACCGCGAGCGAGGAGGCGGCCACGGCCTCGTCGAGCATGGTGAGCGAGGAGTCGTGATCGGCCTGGGTGAGCACGCGTTCGATCGCTCCCGCAGCGCGCTGAGCGTGCGCGCGCGTTCCGAAGGGGCCGAGGGCGCGGGGCAGGTCGTCGAGCGTCACGGATGAGACGACGCTGGGGCGGCCGGCCTCGGCGATGACCCAGTGCTGGGAGCCCTGACGCCTGGAGGCGGAGTTGTAGGGCGGCGCGAGGGCCTTGATGTCGCGCAGTTCCCGGATCCTCGCCTCGAGAATCGAGGCGGTCGGATAGGGACGCACACCCGCGGCGAGGGACACCATGCGCTGCACCTTGGGGCGTTTCTCGCCCTTCGTGTAGTAACTGCCCACGCGCGATTTCAGCGACGATGCCGACCCCACGTAGAGGGTGTCTCCCGCGGTGTCGATGAAGTGATAGACGCCGGGGGAGGCGGGCAGATCCGCGACGAAGTCGGGCGTCGAGGGGCGCCTGGCCGGAGCCTGGTCCGTGAGCGCGATGAGGTCTTCGACGTCGGTGGCCCCGGCCCCGGCGAGCAGGTCGATGAAGCCCAGGAGGATCTCAGCCGTCGCGCGGGCGTCTCCGAGTGCCCGGTGCTCGGGAACGGTGGCGGTACCGAAGTAGGAGGCGACCGTGCCCAGCTTGTGGTTGCGCACGAGGGGGCGGGGGAGAGCGAGCCGCGCGAGCGCCAGCGTGTCGACGACGCGAACGCGAGGCCACGGACGCGCGCACGCTCGGGCCGCACGGCGGAGGAAGCCCACGTCGAAGGACGCGTTATGCGCGACGAGGACGGGGGAATCCTGAGCTCCAAGGCCTGACCACTCCATGAAGCGTTCCAGAACGGATGCGATCGGGTCCGCGTCGGCCACCATGGCGGGTGTGATGCCCGTCAGAGACGTGATGAACGGGGGAATCGGACGCGAGGGCTTCACGAGGGAAGAAAACTCGTCCACGACCGCGCCGTTGCGCACGTGCACGGCACCGATCTCCGTGATTTCCGCGCCCGCACCCAGGCCCGTCGTCTCAAGGTCGACGACGACCCAGTGGCCGCTCGAGGCCGGCGTACCGACGGCGTCGAGGCTGGGCTGAAGCTCCACGGACGAGGCTCGGGACAGGGCCTGCGACACCACTGATCGGGCGAAAGGACGGGCCGACTCGCCGGGCGTTATGGTTTCCCCACAATCGCGCACGGGAGTTCGTTTCGTCATAGAGTTGATACTAATTCGTTCGCGCGCTCGCGCGCCCTTCGAGACTTCAGGAGTGACAGTGGCGTTCTATCAGGCTCTCAAGGCGACCGGCAGTCCCATTCTGAAGGCGGCCTATCACCCGTGGATCCGCGGCAAGGAGAACATTCCCGCCGAGGGACCGGCCATCCTCGCGTCCAACCACAACGCCGTGTGGGACTCGGTGTTCCTGCCGATGATGCTCGACCGCGAGGTCGTTTTCATGGGCAAGGCCGACTACTTTACGGGCACCGGTCTCAAGGGATGGATGACCAAGGAATTCATGCGCGCCGTCGGCACCATCCCCGTGGACCGCACTGGCGGTCGCGCATCCGAGGCTGCGCTCAACGCCGGTCTCAAGCGCCTGCGCGACGGTGAGCTTTTCGGCATTTACCCGGAGGGCACTCGCAGCCCCGACGGTCGCCTGTACCGCGGCAAGACCGGCGTCGCCCGCCTCGCCCTTCTGTCCGGCGCACCCGTCATCCCCGTCGCCATGATCGGCACCCATGCCGCCCAGCCCATCGGCCAGAAGATCCCCTCGCGCACGAACATCGGCATGGTGATCGGTGAGCCCCTGGACTTCTCGCGCTACCGCGGCCTCGACAAGGACCGCTACGTCCTGCGCGCGATCACCGACGAGATCATGTACAACCTGATGCTCCTGTCCGGCCAGGAATACGTGGACCTGTACGCCGCCGACGTGAAGGCCCAGCTGGCCGCCGAGGGGGCTTTCGAGGGTCCCGTTCCCTCCAACGGTCGCCCCGCGCCCGGTGGGCGCACCGCCCCCGAGGTACCCGTTCCGACCGCTCCCGAGGAGGAGGCCAGCGAGGACGAGAAGGCCTCGGACAAGGAGTAATAGGGCGCGACCGTCCACCGATGGTTGGTGCTCGTGATCGCGTTTCGTGGGACGGGTGTCCTTGGCGAAACGTGATGTGAGCCGGGTAGAATGAACTGTGCCCTGCGCACGCGCGCGGGCCCGTACCTAACCAACCTGAGAAAGGTGACATTCATGTCGGTCCGTCGTGTTGCCCTGCTGACCGCAGGTGGCTTCGCCCCGTGCCTGTCCTCCGCCGTCGGTGGACTCATCGAGCGCTACAACGAAATTGATCCCACGGTTGAGATCATCGCCTACCAGAACGGCTACCACGGTCTGCTCACGGGCAACTACGTGCTGGTGGACGAGGAAGCGCGCAAGCACGCCGCCGTCCTGCACCGTTTCGGTGGTTCCCCGATCGGTAACTCCCGCGTCAAGCTGACGAACAAGAAGAACCTCGTCGAGCGCGGCCTCGTGTCCGAGGATGAGGATCCGCTGCAGAAGGCCGCCGAGCAGCTGCGCACCGACGGCGTTGACGTCTGCACACCATCGGTGGCGACGACACCAACACGACGGCCGCCGACCTGGCCGCCTACCTCGAGGAGCACGACTACCACCTGACCGTCGTGGGCCTGCCCAAGACGATCGACAACGACGTTGTGCCGATCCGCCAGTCCCTGGGTGCATGGACCGCCGCCGAAGAGGTCTCCGAGTACTCCCAGAACGTTATCGGTGAGCACCGCTCCAACCCGCGAATGCTCATCATCCACGAGATCATGGGCCGCCACTGCGGTTGGCTGACCGCCGCCGGTTCGAAGCGCTACCACGACTGGCTGAAGACCCAGGAGTGGGTGCCCTCGATCGGCCTGTCGAAGGAGCGTTGGGACATCCACGCCATCTTCCTGCCCGAGATGAAGATCGACCTGGACGCCGAGGCCGCGCGCCTGAAGGCGATCATGGACGAGCAGGGCAACGTCAACATCTTCCTCTCCGAGGGCGCTGGCGTCCCCGAGATCATCGCGGAGATCGAGGCTGCCGGTGGCGAGGTCCAGCGTGACCCCTTCGGCCACGTCAAGCTCGACACGATCAACCCCGGCCAGTGGTTCGCCAAGCAGTTCGCCGAGAAGATTGACGCCGAGAAGGTCATGGTCCAGAAGTCCGGCTACTTCCTCGCGTTCGTCGCGCGCCAACGCCGACGACCTGCGTCTCATCAAGTCGATGACCGACCTCGCCGTCGAGTGCGCCTTCAAGGGCGAGTCCGGCGTTATCGGCCACGACGAGGAGGACGGCGACCGCCTGAAGGCCATCCCGTTCCCGCGCATCGCGGGCGGCAAGCCCTTCGACATTTCCGCCCCCTGGTTCCTCGAGATGATGGCCGAAATCGGCCAGACCGTCGAGCCTGCCGGCGAGTGAGTCGCTTCGCGTGATTCCTTCGATCACTCCCGGACGCGGCGGCGAGCCTGTGCGCAAGCCTCGCTCCCGCCGCGTCCCCGAGCGTCTGTGGTCGCCCGAGTCCGGGGAGCGCGCCCCCTGGGACACGTGGCGCGGCCTGGACGCTGCCCAGCAGCCTTCCTACGCGGACGCGAAACACCTCAGTGATGTGACGGCGCAGTTGCGCCGTCAGCCGCCGCTTGTGTTCGCCGGGGAGGTTGACGATCTGCGCACGTGGATGGGTGCGGCTGCCCGCGGCGAGGCCTTCGTGCTGATGGGCGGGGACTGCGCTGAGACCTTCGCCGAGGCGACGGCGGACCACGTGCGCCTGAAGATTCAGACGCTGCTGCAGATGGCGGTCGTGCTTACCTACGGCGCCTCGCTGCCGGTCATCAAGGTCGGCCGTATCGCCGGCCAGTACGCCAAAGCCGCGTTCGGCGGACATGGAAACGCGCGACGGCGTCACGCTGCCCAGCTACCGCGGCGACGCTGTGAACTCCTTCGAGTTCACTCCCGAGGCACGCGAGCCTGACCCGCAGCGCCTGCTGTCGCTGTACAACCACGCGGCCTCGACGCTGAACCTGATCCGCGCCTTCACGAAGGGCGGTTACGCTGACCTGCGTCAGGTTCACCGCTGGAATCAGGGTTTCATGTCGAACCCGGCCTACGCGCGCTACGAGTCGCTGGCGGAGGACATCCACAGGGCGATTAAGTTCATGGGTGCCGCAGGCGTCGACTTCGAGACGCTTCGCGACGTCGACCTGTATTCGTCCCACGAGGCGCTGCTGCTCGAATACGAGTCAGCCATGACGCGCATCGATTCGCGGACGGGCGAGCCCTACAACACGTCCGCCCACTTCCTGTGGGCGGGGGAGAGGACGCGCGAGGAGGAGGGCGCTCACATCGAGCTGCTGTCGCGTGTTCGCAACCCGATTGGGGTCAAGCTCGGCCCGTCGACCACGCCGGATCAGATGCTCATCCTCATTGATCGCCTCAACCCGGATGGTGAGGAGGGGGCGCCTGTCGTTCATCACGCGCATGGGGGCGGAGCGCATCCGCGAGGTGCTTCCGCCGCTGTTGGAGGCTGCTCGGATCGACGGTCGTCCCGTCACGTGGATGACGGATCCGATGCACGGCAACACCATTACGTCGTCGACCGGCTACAAGACGCGTCGCTTCGAGACGGTCATGGATGAGGTCCGTGGCTTCTTCGAAGCGCACGAGGCCGCGGGAACAGTTCCCGGTGGCCTGCACGTCGAGCTCACCGGTGATGACGTCACCGAGGTGATTGGCGGCAGTGAGCACATCGATGACGAGTCGTTGCGCGACCGTTACGAGACGCTCGTGGATCCGCGCCTGAACCACCAGCAGAGCCTGGAGATGGCCTTCCAGGTCGCCCAATACCTGGCGAAGGGTTCCTCCCACGAGGAGTGAGCTGTCCCTACAAGAGTTCCCCGGCCTCGTTCGTCATGGACGAGGCCGGGGAACTTTTGTGGCGCGAGCGGCGCGGGAATGACGTCAGACGATCGTGATCGTGACGACGCTGCCCTTTTTCAGCATTGTTCCGGCGGCGGGGTCGGTCTGTCGGACGGTTCCGAAGAAGCCTCCGAGGATTGCTTCCTCCTGCACGGTGAAGCCGGCTGCCTCCAGGGCAGCGCGGGCATCCTGGCGTTGACGGCCGACAACGTCGGGCACAGCGACCTTCTCGGGTCCCTTCGACACCGTGTAGGCGACGGTGTCGCCGCGGTGCAAGATCGTGCCCTCATTGGTCTGCTGCGAGATAACATGGCCCTCGGCGACCGTGTCGGAGAACGCCTCCGTCGGCGTCGCCACGAGGCCAAGGCCCTCGATGGCGCTCTTCGCGGCATCGGCGCTCATCCCGTTCAGCGACGGTACAGTGAGGGGCTCGCGGCCCTTCGACAGCACGACATCGATGGCGCTGTCGTGTGCCAGCTGTGAACCAGAGGCCGCAGACTGCGAGATGACCTGTCCCTGTGGAACGTCCTCGGAGTATGCGTCGGTGATGGCCCCCAGTGCCAGGCCAGCATCTGTGAGTGCCTTGCGTGCGTCGTCTTGGTTCTTACCGACGACGTCCGGGACCGTCTTCATGTCCACGCCCTTGGAGACGTGGAGTTGGACCTCCGCGCGCTTGTGGACGGGCTCGCCGCCTGACGGATCAGAGCGAGTAATCGACCCGGCTGCGACGTCGTCAGAGAATTCCTCCTCAACGGACGACGCAAGTCCCATTGCGTTCAGCTCGGCCTGAACCTCCGCGAGGGGACGACCATTCGTCGCGGGCATGGTCAGGTAGGAGCCAGGACCGTATTCGGTCCACCACCAGCGCCCACCGACGACTGCGGCTGCGATGAGCAGAACGACCAGGGCGGTCCACAGGACGGCACGCCTGTACGTCTTGGTGCCGGTCATCTCCGAAGCCGCCGGAAGCGGGGCCGACGTGTGGACAGTGGCGACCGTCGACGGTGCCGGTAGGGGCAGAGGCCTCGTAAACTGAGCCGAGATCAGCTCGGTGTTGAGCGCACTCGTTTCTGAGGCACCTGCACGGTCAACCGGCGCGACGTCCGCGCGGCGGTTGGCCAGCTCCGACGGAATGGTGGCAGCAGTACGAGTCACGAGGTCGATCGCGTCCGATGCGTCGGCGGGGCGCGAGGCGGGGTCGCGGGCGGTCAGAGCGGCGACGAGATCGTCGATCTCTCGGGGAATCCACGGCTGGGCCTCCGACGGGCTGGGCACGTCGTCGGAGACGTGATGCGTCGCAATCTGCAGCGGCGACTCGCCCGCCCAGGGGACGGAGCCCGTGAGCATTTCGTAGAGCATGATGCCGACCGAATAAATGTCCGAGCGGGCATCGGCCTGAGCGGTCGTCGCGATCTCCGGGGCGATGTAGGCGACCGTACCGAGCATGTTGCCCGTCGAGGACATCGAGACTTCGGAGGCAGCTCGCGCCAGACCAAAGTCAGTCACCTTCGCCGGGCCATCCGTGGGAATGAGAATGTTCTCGGGCTTGACGTCGCGGTGAATAACGCCGACGCGGTGAGCGGCGCGCAGTGCCTCAAGAATGTCGGTCGTGTAGCGCAGCGCCTGCGGGATCGTGAACGCACCCTGCGCACGCAGTAGTTGGCGCAGGTTCGTGCCGTCGATGAGCTCCATGACGAGGAACCCCTGGCCCGTGACCACGCCCTGATCAAACACAGAGACGACACCGGGATGAACGATGCGTGCAGCGGAGCGCGCCTCGCGCCGGAAACGGGCGACGAAATCCTGCGAGTCCGCCAGGTGCGGGTGCATGACCTTGAGCGCGACGGGGCGATCAAGGCGTTCATCTTGCGCGATGTAGACGGTGGCCATGCCGCCACGCGCCAGCCTGCGCGTCACCCGGTACCGTTCGTCGACGAGGAGGCCGATCAACGGGTCCGTCTGGTCGAATGTCTGTTCATCGCTCACTTGCTCGATTCTATGGGAGTTTTCGCGAAATCACTGGAAGTGCCCACGTCGGTGCGGCGCATGAATGGGGTAGTCTTGCGCTCATGACCAGTGTTGATATCACCGTGCTTCCCACCGACGAGGTCTGCCGTCTCCTCGGCATCGAGGAACGCCGCCTCAAGCAGCTGATCCGCGACCGCGAACTCATCGAAGTGCGCGACGGCAGCGGGGCGCGCGGCGTCCCGCAGGACGTGATCGTCAAGGGTGACAATGGCTGGGAGCCGCTTCCGTCCCTGCAGGGCACGCTGACGCTGCTTGCCGATGATGGCTTCACGGCCGAAGAAGCGGTGGCGTGGCTGTACACCGTTCAGGACGAGCTGGGTGAGCGCCCCATCGACGCGCTGACGTCGGGCCGCCACCACCGAGTCAATCGCATCGCCTCGACGCTGGCCTTCTGAGGCCAGGCGGCCTTCTCAAGCCCGCCTGGCGGTCAGGATCGAGCACAGCTCGCGCAGCATAGTGCGAGCATTCTCATCGAATTCGCTCGCTTCGAGAGCGGCGTCTCCGTCGGCCACGAGGCTCGCAATCTCGGCCTCGTGGGCGGCGCGTCCGTTGCGTTCCACGATGTCGCTAGCAGTCGCGATCTGTCGCGCCGAGGCCTCGGCCACCCCGAGAACGTCGGTGAGGGCGCGTCGCTCGGCGGGGGAGGAGGCTTCCCACGTGAGTGCCAGGAGTGCAGTGCGCTTCCCTTCACGCAGGTCGTCGCCGGCGGGCTTGCCGGTCACTGCCGGGTCTCCGAAGACACCGAGATCATCATCGCGCAGCTGGAAGGCCAGGCCCCACGGTGTCAGAATCGTCTCGAGGACATCGAGCAGGCCGGCGACGTGATCGAACGATGGCGCTGCGCAGATCGCTCCGAGGAGTGCCGGGTGGACGACCGAGTAGTGAGCTGACTTGTGCAGTGCCACCTCAAGCGAGACGCTCATGCTGAGTGCATCCGTGCGCTCAGGATCAAGCGGGCTCTGCTCGGCGGAGATGTCGAGGTACTGGCCCAGTGCGACCTCCGCGTGCATGTCGGCGAATCGGCGGGCAAAAGCGCGGGCGCAGTCCTCGGGCAGCGTCAGGGCCTGCTCGTCTGCGGCAGCCGTCGCCGCCGAAAAGAGGAAGTCGCCGACCAAGATAGCGCTGTGCCGACCGAAATCCGTCGACGATCCGATCCACGACTGCGCGGCGTGGTGATCCGCGAGTGTGCGGTGTGGGGTGGGCATGCCGCGTCGTTCGTCCGCTTTGTCGATGATGTCGTCGTGGACGAGGGCGCTCGCCTGATAGAGCTCCAGCGCCGCGCTGAGATGGGGGAGCGACACTTCCTCGATGGGAGTTGCGGAACTGAGCGCGTAGCCCACGTGCGCCATGAGGGCACGGAATCGCTTCCCCCCGGAGACCGACGCAAGGACAGCGCGAGAGAACTCCTCGGATCGGCCGGAATCTCCTGCGCGGGCGAGGAGGTGGGCGAGGCTGGTGGCCGTCGCCTCGTCGATTGATGGACGCAGCGTTGCGAAACTGTCGCTCAGAGTCATACGCCCACTCTAACTGAGGAACGAGTGAGCGGGTGCGCCCAAGGCGGGGGATCCTCACACCTACCGTCAGGAAAACTAAACGGCAAGGCACTAGACTTGGCGCTGGTATGCCGATTTGCGATCGGCTCCGTTGTGCATGCCCATCAATGAAAGGGACCCGTGTGAGTGCATCTCGCGCTTCGGCAAAGGACTCCGCGACGACTGAGGAAACCACGGAGGTGAAGACCCCCGCGAAGAAGACTACGCGCGCCAAGAAGGCTGCTGGCGCGGTCGACGCGGTGAACGCTCCCGCCGAGGAGAAGAAGTCTGCCGCGAAGAAGGCCCCGGCGAAGAAGGCTCCCGTGAAGAAGGCTGCTGGTGCCGCAGAGGCCGCCGAGAAGGCGCCTGCGAAGAAGGCGGCTGCTAAGAAGACGACGAAGAAACCACCGACGCAGCAGCGGCCTCCGAGAAGGCGCCTGCTAAGAAGACGGCGAAGAAAACCACCGACGCAGCAGCGGCCTCCGAGAGGGCGCCTGCGAAGAAGGCGGCTGCTAAGAAGACGACGAAGAAGACCACCGCCGAAGGGGAGGGCGCGAAGAAGCCCGCCGCGAAGAAGACGCGCGGTCGCAAGAAGAAGGAAGAAGCCATCGTCGAGGAGGTCGTCGAGGAACTCGATGACACGGTTGACGTGGAGTTCGAGCCGATTGGTGAGGACCTTGAGGACCCCGAGCTCGAGACCGACACCGTCGACGACGAAGCCGATGCAGAGGATGAAGCGGACGAAGAGGATCCGAAGCTCGCTGAGGGCGCCGCACTTCGTGAACGTACGAACGATGGCATTCACGTGAAGGGTGGCTTCGTCGTCTCCGATTCCGATGAGACCGACGAACCCGTCCAGCAGGTGACGGTTGCCGGTGCAACGGCTGACCCGGTGAAGGACTACCTCAAGCAGATCGGTAAGGTCTCGCTGCTCAATGCGGAGCAGGAAGTGGACCTCGCCCGGCGTATTGAAGCCGGCCTCTACGCCGAGTACAAGCTGAAGAACCAGGCTGACGAGATGACCAGCCGCGAGCGTCGCGAGCTGCACTTCCTCGCTCAGGACGGTCAGCAGGCGAAGAACCACCTGCTCGAGGCGAACCTTCGACTCGTTGTGTCGCTGGCCAAGCGCTACACCGGCCGCGGTATGCAGTTCCTGGACCTGATCCAGGAAGGCAACCTGGGCCTCATTCGCGCCGTCGAAAAGTTCGACTACACGAAGGGCTACAAGTTCTCGACCTACGCCACCTGGTGGATTCGTCAGGCGATCACCCGCGCGATGGCGGACCAGGCGCGTACGATCCGCATCCCGGTGCACATGGTCGAGGTCATCAACAAGCTTGCGCGTGTCCAGCGCCAGATGCTCCAGGACCTGGGTCGCGAACCTACCCCCGAGGAACTGGCGAAGGAACTCGACATGACCGCCGAGAAGGTCGTGGAGGTTCAGAAGTATGGTCGCGAGCCGATTTCGCTGCACACGCCTCTCGGCGAGGACGGCGACTCCGAGTTCGGTGACCTCATCGAGGACTCCGAGGCCATCGTTCCCGCAGACGCCGTGTCCTTCACCCTGCTGCAGGAACAGCTCCACCACGTCCTGGACACGCTGTCAGAGCGTGAAGCCGGCGTTGTGTCGATGCGTTTTGGCCTGGGTGACGGTCAGCCGAAGACTCTCGACGAGATCGGCAAGGTCTACGGCGTGACGCGCGAGCGCATCCGTCAGATCGAGTCCAAGACGATGTCGAAGCTGCGCCACCCCTCGCGTTCGCAGGTTCTGCGCGACTACCTCGACTGACGCGGAATCGACACCTCCGAGGGCCGGGAACGATCGTTCCCGGCCCTCGTGACAACATCGTCACAATGCGCGTGTGTGCGGGTGGCATCGTCGCGTATTGAGGTTCTCGTAAGGCAGGATAATCACATGCTTGAGGGTGCACTGATTCTTGTTTTGACTGTCGTTTTGGTCCTCGTCGTCGCAGGTGGCGTCGTCGCCGTCGTGGCGCTGTCTCGCCGCAGCGCGGACGAGTGGAAGGGCGTCATCAAGCGAGAGAGCGAGGAGATTGCCGATGAGGTGAAGACCCATCACTCGCTTCCCAAGCGTGCATCTTCGTCGCCCGACGGGCCCGTGGTTCCACGTACGGCGTCCCTGGACTCGCTCCTGCAAAGCGCTGAGTCGAAGAGCGCCTACTTCGACGCTGACCGTCTGCCCGGCATCGACCGCCTCGAAACGGTGACTGATCGCGTGAGCGTGCGCTTCGACCGTGGCCGCCGCAGCGCTGACGGAGGTGGGGACTCCGCGGCGGAGTCAACGCAGCCGTAAGACAGTGATGCCGCACTCAGGGTTTTTCTGTCACAAGCGTCCATAGGGGATAATGACCCCTATGGACGCTTTTATTTCCACCCTCCAATCGCCGTGGGCAGTCGTTATCGCCCTGGCGGTCGCCGTACTTATCGGCGTCGTTATTCGCCTGGCCGTGAGTTCGCGTCGCCGTTCCGGCCAGGACGTGACCCCTCAACCTCAGGCTCAGGCTCCGCTTGAGGCTCGTTCCGACACGCCTGCCGAGGCGTCGCTTGATGACACGGACCAGCCTCGAGCGGGTCCGGCAGATGCCGTTGAGCCCACGCCTGACCAGAGCCCTGAAGCTCCCGCAACCCCGGCCTCGTCCATCGAGCGCCCCGAACCCGTGCGTGGGCGCATGGAGCGCCTGCGCGAACGTCTCGCGTCTTCCGGCTCGCTGGGTCGTGCGATTCTCGGCGTTCTCAGCCGCGGCCAGCTCGGTGCCGCCGACTGGGAGGAGATCGAGGAGTCTCTCCTCATCGCCGACCTCGGCCTTGAGGCCACTGACACGCTGATGGAAGCCCTCAAGCGTCGCGTCGCGGTCGAGTCGGTGACGGACGAAGCGCGCATCCGCGAGATCCTTCGCGAGGAGCTCCTGGCCCTCGTCGATCCCTCGATGGATCGCTCTCTCAACCTTGAGCGCCCCGAGGTCGACGGCTCCGCTAAGCCCGCCGTCGTCCTGATGGTCGGTGTGAACGGCACCGGAAAGACCACGACTGTCGGCAAGCTCGCGCGCATCCTCGTTGCGGAAGACAAGTCTGTGATCCTGGGTGCCGCCGATACCTTCCGTGCCGCCGCCGCCGACCAGCTCGCCACGTGGGGTGAGCGAGTCGGCGTCGATGTTGTGCGCAGCGACCGCGAGGGTGCCGACCCGGCCTCCGTTGCTTTTGAAGCCGTGCGTGAGGGCGTCGAGCGTGACGTCGACGTCGTTCTCGTCGACACTGCGGGACGCCTGCAGAACAAGTCCACGCTGATGGACGAGCTCGGCAAGATTAAGCGCGTCATGACCAAGCAGGCACCGGTCTCCGAGGTCCTTCTGGTGCTTGATGCCACTACCGGCCAGAACGGCATGAAGCAGGCCGAGGTCTTCGCGGAGGCCACCGGCGTGACTGGCATCGTTCTGACGAAGCTCGACGGGTCCGCCAAGGGTGGCATCGTCGTCTCCGTCCAGCGTGCGTTGGGCGTTCCGGTGAAGTTCGTTGGCCTCGGCGAGGGTGCCGACGATCTGGCACCCTTTGATCCGCAGGGCTTCGTCGACGCGATTGTGGGTTCCGCGCAGGGCTGAACCCCACCACCATGACGAGTACCTCGGCCCCGGTGAGGCGACTTGAACTGCGCCCCGAAACTTGGACGCGTTTAATGGTAGCCGTTATGTGGCTTCCTGTAGGGCCTGATCCCGGTATTCTGCCGGGGTCAGGCCCTTGAGCTTTACTTGGCGTCTTACTGTGTTCCAGTGCGTGATGTAGGCGGCGAGGTCGGCTTTGAAGCTTTCGAAGGTCTGCCAGTCTTGGCCGCGAAAAATTCGTCCTTGAGGTGCCCGAAAACCTGCTCAGTGGCGCCGTTGTCGATGCAGTTGCCTTTGCGTGACATGCTCTGGATGAAACCGTTCTCGGCGAGGGTGCTGATGTAGGTTTCGTGCTGGTATTGCCATCCCATGTCTGAGTGCAAGATCGGCTTGGCTCCCTCGGGTTTGGCGTCCATGAGTATTTGGAGCATCTCTTGTTGCTGGGCGAGGTTGGGGCACATCGAGATGGAGTAGGCGACAATCTCTTTGCTGGCAAAGTCGTAGACCGGAGCGAGGTAGGCCTTACCGAAGGAGAGCTTGAACTCGGTGACATCGGTACCCAATTTCTGCCAGGGACCGGTCGCTGTGAAGTCGCGACCGATGATGTTCTTGAAGCTTTGCCCCACGTCCCCCTTGTAGGAGTTGTACCTGTGGTAGGCCCTCTCGCGGCGTATGCCGCAGCGCAGCCCCATCTCACGCATCATCTTCAAGACCGTCTTATCGGCGATGCGCTCCCCTTCCTCAGCGCGCAGGCACATGGCTACCTGCCTGTGACCGCACCCGTTGGGGGTTCGTGAAAAGATCTGGGCGACCTTGGGACGTAGCTGCACTCTGGTTGGCTGCTGGGGGTGAGCCAGCGCGTAGTAGTAGCTCGACCGGGCAAGGCCAGCCACCTCAAGGAGATCACGCACCGCGTGTCCCTGCCCTGAAAGCTGCGCGACCACTAGGGCTTTGTCCCGGTTTGGGAGCGCCTCTGCGCCTTCAGGGCAATCGATTTTTTTAGGTACGCCACCTGCGCCTCAAGCTTGCGCACGCGCTCGGCGAGTTCCTCCTCACGCGTTGGAGGCACCGCCCGCACCGACCCCTTCGGCCTGCCCTTAGGCTTGGGCTTCAACGCCTGCGCGCCGCCTGCCGGTACAGCCTGCACCAATTCTTCAGCGGTGTCGCGCTCGCAATACCGAAACGCACCATCGCCTCAGGCTTACTCATCCCACCATCAACCACGGCCCTCGCTGCGGCGACCTTGGTCTCATAGTCGTATCTGGCCCGATTTACTCCCATGGCAAGAAGCCCGCCCCTCCCGATCACGCGGTACATCTTCTGCCACTCTCTCACAGTCTCGGCAGACACACCAAGCCTCCTGGCAGTTAAACCATAGCCAAACCCCCTCTCAAACATCTCCACCGCCTGCTCCCGAAGCAAACGATCATGCCTCAACCCCAGATCCACAGACACGAAAAGCCTCCCATTCCCTGGACTTCAATTTCGATGTCCAAGAAACGGGAGGCAGTTCAACTCCCGGGGCCGAGGTGCGCTAACCTGTGCCTAGTACAGCCGCCATCTTTGGAGTAAACACGTGTTTGGAAACCTGTCAGATCGTCTGAGCCAGTCGTTCCGTAGCCTGCGCAGCCGTGGCGTCCTGACCGAGTCGGACGTCGATCACGCGATTTCCGACATTCGTCGCGCCCTCATCGACGCGGACGTTGCGCTCCCCGTCGTTCGCCAGTTCACCACGCAGGTGCGCGAAAAGGCCTATGGTGCGGCCCGCTCTAAGGCTCTCAACCCGGGGCAGCAGGTTGTCTCCATCGTGCACGAGGAACTCGTCGAGATCCTCGGTGGTGCCACGCGCGAGCTGACCTTCGCCCAGTCCGGCCCCACCGTCTTTATGCTCGCCGGCCTCCAGGGTGCCGGTAAGACCACCCTCGCCGGAAAGCTGGGTAAGTGGCTGCGCGAGGAGGGCAAGACCGTCCTGCTCGTCGCCTCCGACCTCCAGCGCCCCAATGCCGTCCAGCAGCTTCAGGTTGTCGGCGAGCGCGCCGGCGTCAAGGTGTGGGCGCCCGAGCCCGGCAACGGCGTTGGCAACCCGGTCGAGGTCGCGAGGAGCGGCGTCGAGTTTGCCCGCCAGAGCGGCATCAACGTGGTCATCGTCGATACTGCGGGCCGTCTCGGTGTCGACCAGGAGATGATGGACCAGGCGATCGCGATCCGCGACGCTGTCAACCCCCACGAGATCATGTTCGTCCTCGACGCCATGGTCGGCCAGGACGCCGTCTCCACGTCGACGGCGTTCCGTGACGGCGTCGGCTTCACGGGCGTCGTCCTGTCCAAGCTGGACGGCGACGCGCGCGGTGGTGCAGCGCTGTCCGTGCGCGGCGTGACCGGCGCGCCGATCCTGTTTGCCTCGACGGGCGAAGGCCTCGATGACTTCGAGCGCTTCCACGCCGATCGTATGGCCGGCCGCATCCTCGACATGGG
>BNJU01000606.1_pt1 | contig 68324 bp, 51 predicted proteins | sample 8539281 | NCBI WGS metagenome assembly BNJU01 (sample SAMD00202456, study PRJDB9452) | human saliva metagenome | isolation source: human saliva | place: Japan
ATCGCCATGTATTGCTTGTTCCTTTTGGAAATAGCTGATCTAGAAACTGGAAAATTATAAAATGGATTGACTTGATTAAAGAAATGGGAGCAAGTATATTACTAATGTTGAAACTATACTTTTGATTTAATTAAAACATCAGAACATTCTAGTTTCCAGTGATTAGTAAAATTATAAAAGTAAGGAGTTTTATAAGTAGTGTAAAATTGAGTAATAACTTTTATCTCACTTTTGGCCTAGTTTGCAGTATCTTTTGGGTTGCAAACAGAAGCTCGGAGTATTATGGAAATCTGACTTCAAAGGTAGAATGGAGGGGTGGTGGATTTAGGAGGAAGGAAATAACATTGAAACAATGTGTTGAAATGAACTTTTATTTTAGTTCGAGGTTTAGATATAGATGATTCTGAAAGGGTTACAACCGAACAAAACAGAATCGATATAATGATCTTGTGGTGTTAACTTTGATACAGGGAAAGATTGATATTTTGAACAATCCTCGTGATTCCAGAGCAGGGTTAATGGAAACTTGATAAGATAAATCATGCCCACACTAAGGGTCTTAAACTATGGTGAAAACTATGGAGAGGATTCTCAAACTGATACTGACTATTGGTGTAAGAGTTTAATTCTTCCCTTAAAGCCAGTGATATCAGATGTGCCTAAGGGTGTTGAAGACGTGCCTGTCTGCTGATGCTGCTGGGAAGATAAATGCTCCACTTAAAACCGGGTAAAGAAGTTCTAACGTAAAACAAGCCTTGGCACCTATGTGATTTAGGAGAGATACAGAGGGCGATGTAGGTCAAAGGTAAGCCAAATAAATACTTTATAAAGTACTACAAAGAATTGACTAAAGCTAAAATATCGCAAAATCTCTTGAAATTCGAAGTTAAGTAAAAGACTGTAATACTACATTCCTTTTCTTAACAATTGCAAATTGTTCGAAGGTGAATAATCGAAGTGAAGAAGATAAATCATTAATTTCAAATAGTTCCTTGGGAGAATCTGGGGTATATAAATAATATGCTATTTTATCTGATCGTTCAAATTAAAATGTTATTGTTGAAATAGAAAATGCTTGTGGATTATTCATCAAACAAAAGCAAAGTGCCCAAGAGGATACTGATAAAATAAAAATAATAACAAACACAAAAATAATAAGGCTAAAAGGCTAATATTTGCCACAGAAAGAATAGAAGAAGCAACAAAACAATAAATACAAAAAATAAATAAGAATATACAAAAAGAAGGTTGAGGACTGTGAATATGGAAAATGAGAGAAAGAATACTTAGAGAATTTTAAAGAGTAAACTTAAGTCAAATAATACTCATTTGAAAATGTGTATATCGAAGCATTTTGCATGAATTTGAATGAATTTTAAAGAAATTGATACACTAGTAAATTTTTAGGAAAAACTTTTCCTCTTTATCATAAAATGCAATGACCGGGAGGGAAACCTACATGACAACAATACTGAGGATTTAGCGACTTTTAAAATTAATATATATCGGGGTTGAAACAAAAAGCAATTTGAAGATGAAGAATTGGCAGAAACTTCTATGGTGGTAAAAAGAGATTTTAGATAAAAAGATAGTAATTTCAAATCTTCTAGCATCAAGCCCTGATTACGTAAAAGGAGCTGTTGAAATGGCAACTTGAGCAATTCTCCCACTTGAACTCATCAAGAGACTGGTTCAGCCCACAGAGATAGGAAATCCTTCCGAATTTTAGAAAATATTAAAAGAATGTTAAAAATCGAATGTTCCGCAAGTATCAAAAAGAAAGCAGGTTGCGGTATCAAAAACTGAAAAGTTGCTGAATGGTGTAAAATATACTGATATCAGTGGTTTTGGCGTGAATAAATTCCCATTGAAATTGAAACGAAGAACGGATTTAGATTTGCTGAATATCGGCGGTTGGGGAACCTAACCGCAAAATGTGTGGCATAGGATTGTGGTAGCATTTCAAAGACTATCTAACCGGAGTCTCCATGTGGACAAAACTGAGAAGATATCAAAGCCATTACATCGGTAGCGATGACTGCTGGCTGCATAGAGAGGCTCGGTGATATCGAGTTCATGGCGGATAAGTAACCGCCGAAGATTTAAAACTTAATCCATCAAACTAAGATGATTATACGTTTTGAGGTGAAGAATGAAGAACTTTGAAAAGCTGAATATGTACATTTGGAAAACTAAAAGATAGATCTTAGACAGGTTAAAAATGAGAGCTCTACTAACTTTACTTTGCAAATTATTTAAGGGACTTCAAAACGTATTTATCCTTAAACTCATTTTAATATATATAGAACTATAAGCAACCCACGCAGTTTATTCTGAAAACAAATATATACATCCAATTTTAAATCTATCAAATAAAATGAATAAAGAAGATTCCAAGCAGTACTAGAAGACAACCTGTCCTATTGACTGAAAAACTCTCCTTGATATCTGGCGAAACCATTTTGTAAACTAAACTACTACTGAGTATTTATAAAATCTAAATAAAATCTAACTTCCAAAGCAATATCATAAATATTATAAATATGAAAGGATTTAAATAATGATACTTAATTCCTAAAGTATCAAGATCTTGAAGCCCCTAATATTCTGTGAAATGAAATGAGGCTTTAGATGTCCTTCATCATTGATAAAATTATTGATGAAACTATTAATACTACTGGAAAAGCTGTATTTATAATCGTAAAGATAATCTGAAATCTTAATTTCATTAACTGTACATAGGGCACAATTGAACTGACGCGAAAAAAAGAAATTAGGTTACTGTATGAGGATACAAAGACCAGTTTTTATCTTCTTGAGATTCCAAACTTAAAACATCTTAAAACCTTTGTTCCTTCAATATTCTATCACTCTATCTCTTTATAACCAAACTTATAAAAAGAGGAATCAATATAGTTATAAATCTTAATCACTGCCTAAAGTACAAATGAATTAAATCCACCTGTAAGTAAAAACTCGTTTAAAATTGAGAAATTATATAAACTCCTGAAGATGCCATTGCCTGGGCAGATTTTTTACCTTTGAATATGCTCTCTCATATACAAGTTTTGTATAGAAAAGAATTATTTAAAAATTGATCATAAATTTTTAAATAAAATTTAATACAGGTATTAATTTAAACTTGTCGTATTAGAACTTAAACTAGATACTATAAACTGAAAACTTATGTCATAAAAGCTGAGCAATTATAAATTACAATCTCTTATTGTATTTATCTATAACCTCCTAAAAGGAAGTAAATAAAGGCAATGAAGGCTTTATTATTCTGAGAAATACTGAAATTCAGTGGTTGATCTAGTCTTTTAAAACTAAGTCCAATTATAAAGATAAAGCTAGAAATCCACCAAAGTTTCAAGAAGCTGTTGCAAATTAATTCCGACATCTGTTTCTGATTCTTTAAGATATTCCAAGTAGTTTTCACCTTAATATTTTGAGATTTTGATTATATTAGTATAACGTATAGTTATAATATGTCAATAGTTTTGTGAGTTTTTATATAATGGGGACTGGAGAGGAATTAATTTCTGTGCACTTGACGAGTTTTACTTACACCTTTATAAACAAAAGATATGTATATATTCTTTTAATTTCACCAGGCGCGATATGTTGGAAAACATTTCAAAAGTGCTATGATATGGAACTTTTGGTTTTCTCATATGACATGAAATGATTTTTGAATTTATTTATTTCTAATGTCTAGTTACTTAAACGGGGTGGGTGGATTTTATACGTCATCCTGAGTGAAATAATTCAGCCTTAACTTCTACGCATTTACAAGCAATAGTAGGTCTGATGCAGATGCTGTTCAAATCTTTATTTGAGTACAACTGACTGCGATCGGTACTGGTTTTAGCAGCGCAATAAATGTGGATATAGCTAATTTATTTTGATTCTTTCTCAGAAATACTTGCTGTTTTTATGGGCGCAATAGTATTTCTTGATGCAAAACAACCAAATCTTGATCAAATCTGACTATGAAAAATTTTTCATAAGTATAGAGTTTTATGGAGGATCTCTCCTGCCTATCTGTTTTAATGGCTCTGTCGAGATGATGCAAAGGAATCATTTTTAAAAGACTTGATGTGAATTATTTTGTTTTATGAGTAAATTCTTAATAAAGTATGGCTAGTTTCATTACGCCACCAATCGGAGATGGATGTTAGAGACCTCTTCAAAAGTGCGATGGAATTGTTCTGTTTTATACATACATTTTAAATGCCACTATGTTATGGGAATCAATTGTTTCCAGGTATTTATAAAGAATTTGACCTTATTTACTTAACGTCTAGTTACTAACCGCAATTTCATGGCTTATACGTCATCTTGATGGAGGCAATGAAGTCGAGGTGATCTACATTGGTTTTAGGCAAAGTGAATGTACGGATATAAAATAATTTATTTTGATTTCTTCAGAGATACCATGTTTGCAAACAAGCACAGAGTCTGATGCAAAATTATTCAAATCTTTGATCAAATCCGATCATGGCGTGGTACCTTTTCATAAGCATAGATTTTATGGAGATCTCCGCCTATCTGCTCCACTTATTTCTGCCGAGATGATGCCAGAATTACTTCTTTGCAAAAGTAATTTGACGTGAATTTATTTGTTTTATATGGCAACTTTAATAAAGCTATATGAAGCCGAATTATATTATGACTACAACTGGTGCATGATGCGTGGTTAGGAGTACTCTCTCAAAGTGGCGCATGACGTGAATTATTTTGTTTTAGCATAAAATGTTTTAAATACTATGCTATGGGAATGAATTTGTTTCAGTATTTATAAAAAATAATTCTAGTTTTATTTACTTTGAATCGTCTAGTTACTAAACAAAGCAATTTCATTATATGTCATCCGACTGAAACAGAATGTAGTATTAATCTAGTCCCTAACTTTGCTTGTTTTATGCTATTAGTAGATCTGATGCAAAAATTATTCAAATCTTGATCAAATCCGACTATGAAAAATTCTACAACATAGAGTTGATGAGATCTCCATCTGTTCTTACCCATTTCGGTCGAGATGACGGCCAGGAACTCGGTAAAAGTAATTTGACGTGAATTATCTTTGTTTTATATGCAACTCTTTGAATAGTTATATTATTCTATTACGCTTTCACCATGTTCAAGACGAGATGCGTTAGAGGGACTTCAAAGGGTTAGTGATGTGAATTATTTTGTTTTATAAGGCAATGTTTAAATATCATGTTATGGGAATTCTAATTATTTTATAATATTTAAAAAGCACTGAATTTTATTACTATTCACGTCGCTTTACTTAATCGTAAGCAATTTCTATTATACGTCATCTCGACTGTAACGAAGGAAGCTGAGTGCAATGAGAGATCTCATACTTTGCTGTAGCAAAGTAAAATGCATCGTAGATACATCTGGCATTGTATAGAAATCTTACTGATAGAATACAGTTTACGAAAAATTATATATTTTGGCTGGTAACAAAACACAAGGAGCTTTACAGGTTGATGTGTACATAATAGTTAATGGGAAATTTCTAGTTTTCGTACATTGGTGTATACATGAAATCTTGAAAGAAGATTATATGAAGGGACAGAATAAATTATGATGGATTTTCCACATATAACTCTAAATGTATTATCATTTTCCTATGAAACTACAGAATATGCTTTAGATGCAATCGCTCGAGAAAAACAGCTAAAGAAGTGGAATAGAAATAAAATTTGACTTTAATTAAACTTATAACCTGAATCAAGAGATTTATCGAGAAGATTGGTGATCGTTATTTCAAGCCTTTAGGACTTTACTATTAGCTTGCTCTGTGTTATTGAAGTTGAGATTTCTCCACTACACTCAGCTTCCGCTCTGTTCTCGCCGAAAATGACGCATTAGGGATTTTCTGCAATTCTGCGACGATGAGATATTTCTCATATCGCTTTTAGCAGTAAATGTACTGCAGACGTAGACATCAAACTACAGCAAAACTCATCCATCCTGACAGACGGTCTCACGCCTTTATTTCTAATACAGAAATTTGAAAAGATATCTCCAAGATAGCTTGTGAAATATTTTGCTCCTGATTTCTCCAAGCACTCTCGTAAGCCTTTCTAAATCAACTCTCATCACAGCTGATAGGTACGAGTATTTTGAAATCCGCAAAGCAGTAGGAGATTCTTAAATATTCCAATGAGCTCTTAGACTGTTTTGCATGTTCTCATTTGCGATTAAGTCTATCTTTTAATTCCCTATTTTTCCATCGTCGACATATACTATACCGTGGGTTTGGGTCACGTCTTGTAAAATCCCTTTCCATTTTAGCGCAGAGCCCTCATTAACTCAAAATTTACCTTTTCAATTTCTTTCTTTTCATTCAATCTTTTTATCCAGTCTACTTTATTTAAAATTCCAATAGATCGAATGTGCAGTCGGTAGATTTATTATCCTTTCATCTTCTTCTGCCAAGCTCTCTGAAATGCTCGACATAAACCAAGTTTAAGTCTGAATTTCACTGCTCGATAGATGTACCTGATTTTTCAACTATACATCAGCAGCATCTCTGATTCCTGCAGCATTACTGAGATTTAAACTCAATTCTGGAAAGCTCGAAATGTCTCTTTAACTCACTCTGTAGTCTCCTGTAATATCCAAGGCATATCGCCTCTTTCCTGTCTCTGCAAATTCTAGTAGGGATGACTTTCCAGTTACTAGGGCATTATTGCACCACTGGTAGTTACTACTAGTCTTTAAAATTTTTCCCTCGATCAGACTCTCCAAGTAATTCTTCCCATTTCCAGCCATTACCTTCCAGTCTTTGTAAAATTACACTATCACTAGGAATCTCTCCTGCACATCTTCTGTAAAATTGATAGGAACACCCAAACTAAAACTTAAAAGTATCTCAAGTTCTTTCTAAATTCACCTTTAACTTACTCAAAATGCCTTTCCAAGCTGATTAATCGCACCTTTATGAGAAAAACCCTGCTTTTGCACTTTATTAAGTCACAACTCTTTCCAGCCTGGCATAACTGTCATGTCCATCGAAAAGGGCCTCTTTGTAAATTCTCCTCTGCAAGATCTGCTCCATTTTCAAGACATAAATTTAAAACTCTCAAGACATACACACACCCCCATGAGTATTTCTACCACATGCTCTCTCGTATACGTAGCTGAGGCGTACATAAAACAAAACCATCTCTTATCAATGAGTTCATCTGTTTGTCGTAAATATGTCCATATTCTCATCATTCTATCGGATTTTTATCTCATCTCTTTTATGATGAGTTTGATTTTACACTATCTACTGACTTTTCACCACCTTGCCTTATAATCCAATACCTGACTCCACTGGCAGGTAGTAGCATAGTGCAGTATTTTCCATATTTTTCCTTTGAGGCGAACCCCACCTCCTCGACGCTTCTTGCATCGGTGGGTGCCCTGGAACCTTGTTGTCCCACAGCTCAAAGCAGAACGTAACGTTCCGTCCTCTTTCACTGTACGCTGAAATTGTAGCTTTGATAACACACTTCTATGCGCCTCCCACCTTCACTCGCTGTAAATACACCTTTCATATTGTGTAAGGCTGATGGAACAATCTTTCCTCTCAAAGTATCTCATAGGTCTAAGTCTCATACATTTTTACATCTGTAGATTTTTAGTCAAAAGTCATTGCGTATTTCTCTGATTAGATCTTTCTTTTCTCTCTGCATCGATTTATATCTACTCTTTCCAAAGGCGTATGTCGTTCCTGCACATTTATGTTACAATATAGTTTGAATACTTTTCCAAAAGTTTCTCCGGATTTTCCAATCAATAAAGCTCTCACTCGATCAGATTTGCCGAGATACAGAATTACGCTTCTTCATCTTCATCAGCAGCTATATCGCACTGTCGACTCCCACTTTTAAAATTATCCTAAAAGTCTCTCAATAAATCATCACTTGTTGACGAAACTCTCATCATACAACAAGTTTCTTCGATATCATCTTTATTTTCTTTAGTATCTTTTCCTTTTTCTCGTCTTTTAACAATGTAACTCCAACCAAAGCGACCTTTCTGACTCTGGAGGCCTAAAACCGCCTCCTTAGGTTTTTCAATTACTTTAATATCATCGATTCTGAGTATCAGCTGTTAATTCGGCCCAATGCCTACAGCTTCTTCCAGCTTCAATAGTTTTTGCATGATTTGTCACACTCCATCTTTTGCTCCTTCTACTGATTACCTATATTTCTGCAAGCAGTCAGCTAATCTCACTATTTCTACAGCATTTGCTCGTTGCGCACTACAGCGTAAGACCAGCAGAGAAAACTCTGGCGAGCACATCAGGTGCGAGCTATGTATTTCCATGTCGGCAGACTTCTGCACCCGGATTATCCTTTTGATCTCTGACTACTCATCTAGATAAATGTATTGAGTAAACTGCACTTTACTCAAAGAAGTCTCATATAAAGAGGATCCGTGCTGATAAACTTGAATCCAAAGTGGAATCATAACATCTGCATTTTGTATCTCTATGTATAACAAGGCCTTCTACTATCGCAAAACATTAAGCTAAAACTAAAAATCAAGCTTGAAAATCGCAGGCAAACAACTGCCAAGTTGTTTAATCTCCATGTCGCTTATGACAACCTCCATAAGTTTAAGATTCGCTAATGTTGACATCGTGCTTTGAGGCTCTCTCTTTATCTTGTTGTTCCTTTAGCAAACTTTGGCCTGAATCTTTGATATACTACTTAGCAAATATTGGGAAAAGTACAACCTTAAAATTATTGAAATTATAATCATACTATCGCTAAATATGAAATACTTGAGGTTCAAAGGGTAAAAATTGTAACAACTCATATAAATAAATCAATACAGATCCCATTAAATTTCTAAAAATGCTATTCATTCCTCCTACTTTGGCGGGTCATACCATCTTTTCCCAAAAGGATTACATCTTAAAATTCCAAATAATTAAAACTGCTTTAAAAATTGTATTTCTGATATGCTGAAATCGCATATTCCGAATAGGTCGGAGTAAATTTACATTTCCCATGTCCATAAAGACTGAATATATTTCTATAAAATTAATCACAAAATCATTACTTTTCTCAATTTTGAAAACCTTCTTTAAAGCAAAATTAATAAGTCTTAACTAAAGACCTCTCAAGTTCAATGTAATCAATTTCTAAAGTGTCGGTAAAATTACCTATTATCTGTCAAACCTAATCTAAATCACAAACATTAAGTCTTATTATCTCTTTTTATTCTTCTCTTAATCAATTACGTTTATTTGCTTTTTCCAAACTTTTAGTAACGAAACACCGAACTGACTCCTATTTGTTGGTTTGATATCGGTAAAATCATTCCCAAAATTTTTCCACGTCTATAAACAGTTTGAAATTCTCTATTTTTCTTAATCTAATTTCCTTATTCCTATATCATCTTTCTATTCATCATACTTACAACAAAAATATCTAAATTGTAAAGTATAATAACTTTAAAACAAAATAAAAAGCTAGATTTTAGAAAAGGGCCACACACTAACGTTGGCCTATGCTGATAAAACTTTTCTATTTTTAAGTCTTCTTCTTTAATACAGCTCTACCTGCTTTTTGTACATTTCTCTTTCTAAAACCATAGAATTTTACTTCTTTTCTTTCTATTCGGTTGATAAAGTTCTTTTCATAATATAGATGATACCTCCTTATTACAATCACCTTTAGGTTATCAATAAATACACTGCATAGATTATAAGCTATTTTAAAGTATAATTGTCAAGTAAAAACAAAAATTTTAGGAAATGTACATCGATATATAATAGTTTAACCTAATTTTAATCTAAAATATAAATATTTCATTTAATTTTAAATATGATACAATAAAATGCAAAGATGATACGATGATGTTACAGTTTTATAATGTTGGAGGTTATTATGTTTGAAAATCTCATAGGTACAAAAATGGAGATACTCTGGATTATTACTAATTAAATTTTTCAAATAAACCAATATATGTTTAATGATTATATTGGTATACCATCTGAATCTTATAGAGACAACTACTTTTACTTGAAAGAATTATTATATATAATATTGGCAAAGCTTTTATAGTGATGCACATGTAGATGCTATACAGAAACAGAAATTTGCATTTAATCTCTTCGTTTATACAAAGTGCAAGTCTTCTATCTTAAGTATATTAAACAAACATGGAGCTAAAAGTTTTCAATTATCTATATTCTTGCTATTACCTCCAAAATTACTTGAAATTAGCGGAAAAACGTGTCATGACTAAATGGCTAAAGGACGAAGAGATTTGTTAGTGACCTTAGTTTATACAAGGGAAGGAGTGATTACTATAAGTATGTAAAATTAACTTGGAAAACTTCAGGACACAGTATAACGGGGAGGACTGATTTTAAAATAAAAATGTATAATTCAGTATATAGTCTAATAAAATACGTTGGAGGAAGTCTGTTTATTATTTTAACTTTTGTAAATTTTAATTCTTTTTATTGAGTTGATAGGGATGAAACGATAGAAAAGTGTAATAAAAATATTTAATATTTTATAATTATAAATATTATATTAATATGTATTTTAATTTTTATTAATACTTTTATATTTTTATGAAAATATATTTAAAAATAAAATTTTCAGATAAATATATTGGTATTTATTTTTGGACTCGTGAAAATTTATATAAGTATTTTTAATCCACTTGCAAAATGTGAGTGGATTTTTATGCATTTTTAATATAATATTTTGTTTATATATGACAATAATTTGTACTAAATGCAATAAATTTGAGTGGATTTTGGTATAATTTAACTGTAAAAAGATGTTTAAAAATTTCTAAAGATAAATAGTCTTTTGTAAAATTTTGGGAGAGTTTTGCACATACTTTTCATTTTATAGATTTTAATTGATATGTATGGATGAAATCAAGTTTCGTTTTAAAATATCTAATGTAAACTTTAATTATAAATCTATTTTTACACGCATTATGTGGAGGCAGAAGCAAATATGTGGATAAATTGCTTCATTAATTTTTAATAAATATTTTCTAATTCTAATCAAAAAGTTGATACAATTTATTTTATAAACAATATAACTTTATGATAACTAATTTGTTTAAATATTTTTACTATTATTACGAGCTGATTTAAATTCTAATCTTTTTAAAATTTTGTTCACTGTGGAGTAAATATGTTAACACTTTAGGTATGGGGGAGTAATTTATGTCTGAGAATGAGTAGTGGCTGACAGCTTAAGTGGCTTGAGGTTTGGAAATGAGTTTCTACAGATAAGCTTTCTGGAGAGAGTCGTTTCTATGACTTGATTGAAGCTTTCCAGCTGATTTGTCATGAGGATCGGCAAGCTTAATGGTGCTTTGTCAGTCGAACTATATTAAAACTTTTATAAAATGGACATTTTACAGATTATCTGAAGATGCGATCAACAATCAGCTTTTTCCCATAACTAAAGAAAAACTGAGCTTTACCCGCTGTTGCTACTGATGAAATTCTGACTGGAAGGGCAAAATTCATAGTCAGTTTTTCTTTTTCTAAACTGCGGAAAGTGATTAAAAGAGGAAATTAAAGAAAATTTCTTCTTCAAACACCTTTTAACTTTTTCAGATAGATTTACTTTAATACATCTTTTGTAAAAGGTAAGAATAATGAAATTGCAGTAATCGCAGCCTCGAGGCGCTGTGCAAAATCCTGCCGGTACTTTGCTAATCCTCTTTTCATCGGTGGAAATTCCTGGACTGGTAAGACTCCATCTTATGAAAGCTGTCGGTCACGGAAATTCATAAAAATTGATTGATGGCAAAGGTGCTAGTATTTGAGTAGTGAAAATGCAGATTGACTTTGATCGACCTAATCAGGGATAAAACTCAAAATTCTGAATCAGAATTTAGATATAGAAATGTGGATATGGTTTATAGTGAGGATGAGGTCTAATTCGATCGCAGGAGTGACGCAAATCAGAGTGGAATCTTTTCCATGCTTTCTCAATGAATTATACAGCAGAAAGGAAGCAAATTTATACTCATCGTAGATAGGACTCCGAAGGAGATTGGCAAATCTGGATGGGAGCAGGCTTTCAGAGTAGATTTGATCATGGGTCTAACTGTTGAGGCCTCGCTCCCGGACTTTTGAAACGAGAACATGGCTTTACTATGGATAAGGTGTGGCGTGAGCTGATAGCTTCTTCAATGAAGTTTTAGAATTTATTGCAATGAATATAAAACGAAGGGAGTAGAAGGAGTATTTCATCATCGTTTTCGAGCTCATTATAAATTAAAACAAGATGCCCTGATGGACTGCTGATTATGTAGAAGGAATTTTGAGCTCACTTACTGAGCCAGGCAGGAGAGAGCTGAGACACTGGACTACAAAAGAAACTGCAGCAAGGATTTTAAAACAGAAGTTTCTGATCTGAGTTCAAAACAGAGCTGAATCTAACTGCTTTACCTGAGACAGTGGCTGTGCACTGCATCTCCTGTGGCAGCTATGCTAGGACTGTGCCTGGGGTAGAGGCCCAGCTTGAAAAAGACTCGCACTTACTAGAATGCATGGAAGCAAAAAGATTGATGAAAATAGAGTTTACGAGAATCCAGGGTAAAGTAGGAGAGACATATATATGGTTAGAAGATTAATATTACAAAAATGTAAGACATTTTTAAAGAAATTTTTCGAAGTTATCTCAACCTATACTGTCGAGTAAGTCTGTTGATAAGTTGTTGATAAACTTTGATAGATTTTACTAAGTACTAGGTTCATAAGTTTGAAACTGGTCTGGTCGATTTTATAAGCGTAGTTATGTGCTGAGGGTAGTATGTTGTCATTCTAAAGATTTGAAAGGGTTGCTATATGACATCTCACAGCTACTACTATTACTACTAAATTATAGTATTTTTATATGTGAAAAAGGAGAAAATTATGGAAATAAAGATAGTGCAAAATGAACTTTGAGTTTGAGGCAAATATACCTTTTGGCGTTTGTAAGTTTACAATACTACTCAATATTAGAAGGAATTTGGATCGATTGCAGTAAGTGATATTTGGATTAACTTTGTGTCAACCGATCGAACTCTGCAACTTGAAATCTACAACTGTCGTGCAGTGTTGAAAAGAAGGAGAAGTTTACCTCAACGCCTCACGACTTTTAATATAGTAAGAAAATTACCTGCACTGACATGAAGGTATGTATAGGCCGAGAGAGAGTTTTATTCAAAAGTGAAAATGCAAAATCTCAATATAAATTGCAATGGATATTTATTCATATCCTGAATTTCCAAACTCTTGAAAATAACAGCGGATGTTCAAGAAAATTTGCTTAAAGTTGCGACTTGACAGACTATTTTGCGTTAGAAGCACTGACGATTATAGAACAGTTTTAGCAGTTGATGTTGAAATTCGAAAAGTTGAAAATGTAGATTTTGTCACTTGATGGACATAGAATCGCAAAGAGAAGTCTCAGGCTGAGGGAAGAGTATTGAGAAGAGGCTATAATCCCACCCAAGAGCTTTAAAATGAAATTTCAAAATTGTTCCTGGGCTGTATCTGTTGTTGGAGTCAATCTGTAGTGCTGAGTAGTGATTTTCTACTTTGAAAATACAATCTTTCTCAACAAGAGTAATTGATGGAGAGTATTTGAATTACAGGTACTATTCTCATACGAACATAAGACAAAGGTTACTGTTGCAAAAGACGTGATTTTAATAAACGCGATTGAAAGAGCGAATATCTATCTAAGGCAGAGGACGATTTAGTTACTTACAATAGATGATACCAGTATGGTATGAGGGTTCTTCGAGCTGGAGATTTGGGTGATATTACTCGACATCAAAAAGAAGTGAGATAATTTCGAGATAGCCTTTTAATCTCAAAAGGTTAGCGTTTTAGTAGGATTAAAGACACAGAGAACAGGATCATTGGAAATATACCACTGCACGGTAGCCAGCTGGTGCATCATAAAACCTGAAGATGAAAATATAGATTATACTTTCATTTAGTTTTACCTGCGTTCTTTATTAGGCAAAGATTCTCACTACTAGGAGTTTGAAAATGGAAGAAATTACGTATTGATACCGAATCATAAAACTGGATTCGTTGCTGAGAGCTATGCAACTGTAGTTCAAACTGGAGCTGGATGCTCAGCTCCTTTATTTCAAAGCGTTAGTTTTGAGTTGACGGAGAAGTTGGAAACAAGACGGGCAGAAAGATTTGAGGACGGAATGACTGCTAATGATACTGGCTGGACGAAGAAGTAAATTTGATTGTTAAAAGAGGTAGAGTTGAGAAGTTGAAAAATACATTTGACCAACTTTAGAAATTTAAAAGATATTTCTTTTGGAGTTTGTGAGAGTTTATAAACGTTTTCGTACGGACGGAAATTTGAAAGTACTCAATGTCTTTGAGGCACTACATTTCCTCTTGTTGCGTTACACAAGTTTTAGACAGGCAAAACAAGAAGATTTTATAAGTTTTGGAGAGAATTTTACGAGTGTTGATACTTTGGTAGAGAGGATTTGAAATAAAATTTCCTTTTATATATACTGACGATAAGAAAAAGTAAAATTGATGATATAAAATTAAAAGTGGTAAAGGAACTTTACGACTTTTCAAATATTATTGGATCCCTGATGAGCTGCAGATTATCACTGAAAGTCGAATTTTAGTTGTAGTCTTTACCAGCTTTTATTATGAAGACAGACAAAGGGCCATAAACAAAAATTAAATCGATATAGAAATGCTGGCTTTTTAGAAGAAACTACCTTAGGCGAAATGAACTGATCCAGTTTTATGAGCAGGAGGATGAACGTACTGATGTCAAAGCAGTCGCCTCGGTGAAAAGTGGCAAGTCACATGGAGAGAGAGCTGATTGATTTGATAAATAAGGACGTAAATCATCTCATCAGTCACTATCGGGAGAAACTCTTTACATAGAGTATGAACTCAATTTTATCAAATCTAAAAGGTGTCATCGGAAAATGAATGTCTAAAGGAAATTTTAGAGAATTTTGCATATCCTATAAAATTGATAGCAGTGAAACTAAAATTATGTGTTTGCTTGTATCTCATAAGGAAAATTTTAAACTTTATTCTAATGGCAAAATGATGCGAAAGAGTTTTTCTTCACAGGCTGGCAAAGAGAAAACTATTAGACGACGATTTAAAATGGCCAAAATATATATGAAGAGCAGTAAGGAGTAAAACGATTATCTCGTACTCGGATGACCGGGATTTCAGTGAATTGATAAAGACATGGAGATAAGGAAATCTTTGGAACATTTAACGTGATAATCGAGTCTTATAACGACCACAGATAAATCTTTGTAAACTAATTTTAAGAATATAAATGTTATAGAAATGGGAAAAGTGAGGAAAGGAAAAATATGAGTAAGGATTAGAAATTACGTGGCGAAAGATCAGGGTTTTAACAGGTCTCGAACCAGCTAGACTTTAGACCTGGTATGGCACATAGGTTCGATAGAGTAGGTGTTGACCTACCATTTAGTCTGAAGCGTTGACTGAGCAGTATAGATGAGGCTTTAGTATAGCTTTGTGATGACATAACTACAGTTACAATTTCTCGAAGATAATTCGGTAAGAGTTGGAAGTATAATGGTAGTGCATTCGTAGAAGTGCATCCACAACTGGAAAACTGGGCCAACACTTGCAGCAGTTTGGGACAATTCTAGCATGCTGGTGGTAAGTTCTACACAATACGCTTACTTCAAGTCTCAGGGGGACTTCATGGAGCTGGGGTCGTCGCAAATGCCTCTTCAGAATGGCCGGTTGCAAAATGTAAAAAGAGATGGAAAACCTGAGGAACAACAATTCTCAGGGGAACATAACTCAAAGCTTGAAAGTTGTAGGTACTTCAAAAAGAAACTGGAACAATAATAATCTTTAAAACCTGATTCTGAAATCTTTGATGGCAATCAAATTCCACGAAAAAGAAATCTTTAAGAAACAGATTTAGAGAAATGTGCATTTTAAATAGTTAGGTGTTAAAATCTATTTTTCACAGACGAAAGAGAAGATCTTATAGAAACTTTCTCACTATGAAGTGAACAAAATCTTTGTTGAGTATATGAATAGAAAAGCTATGTATAACTTTCATAACGAAGCGTATTTATTTCAAGGACAAAGAGAGTTGATTCGTCGTTGAAATTTCTGTGCAATATACAGACGGATACTCCGAAATGTCTTAACTTTTGCAATCACATCCATATCCTGAAGTTGAGGAAGCTCACTTTAGTAGGTTTTAGGACTGCTCTAACTCGTACTTTTAGCCGATTATGGAAGAAACACACACTTTAATTAAGTGATAAGGATGCAACCTTCCTGAGGGACGATGCAGGGTAGGGTTGGTCTCAATGGAAATTGTTCTCAGAAACTCTAATCCACAATTTGAAGGACAAACTAAGGCAAACTTGGAAGCCAGTGATGTCGTGGTATCGTTGAAAACTTTTCTGCATGGATAATTTAACGACTTCTCGAAAGAAAACCAAAGTGTTGTAAATTATTATGGTGAAAAGGCGCAAGAGCAAGAGAAGTCGCAGAAAAGCAAGAGATTTGACCTCGTATCCATTCTGGATAAATACGACTTTACCTGGCACTATCCGACTGTCAAGGAGTGTGACATTTCTGTAATGAAATTTATCTTGTCGAAGGGGACTCTGAGGTGCTCTGCAAAATGCTAGCGATAGTAAATTCCAAGCGCAGTTTTACCACTTAAAGTGTAAGATTAGGAATGTCGAGCCAAGAACTGACAAGATTTTAGGGAAATATGAAGAAATAAAATCTATGATTACCGCTTTTGGAGTCAGGAATTGAAAAAGATTTTAATTTAGATAATTGGAAAGATATGGAAAAGAAAGTTAGAATGACAGATGCCGACGTTGACGGTACATATTAGAACTTTGATTCTAACATTTTTCCATCGCTATATGAAAGAATTAACTCGAACAAGGTCATGAGATATAGCCCAACGGGCCACTTTATGGAATTATTAGGTTAAAAGGTGTTAAGGTTAAAATATTGCTGGACTGATGAAGAGTTATGCCAAGTCGATGAATCCTTGGTCGTGGATTCATATAGAATTCAAAAGAGGCGCAAAGGTCTCTGGAAATGAATCGCACAACTTTGACAACTATGAATCTGGAAACAGACTTTTTCCTACAGGGCAAATATTGATGATGAAGAACTTGTGCTAATAGATGAAACTCTTTCAACTTCTATGGGAGATGTGTTGAACATGAGACGTGGATTTATGGAACAAAATGCGAAACATGTTGAAAATATTGACGCATAGGAGGAAGAGGATGGCTGATATAGACAGATAGAAATGGTTATAGTCGATGTAGATAATCGAAAAGGATCATGAAAAAGTCATACCTTGAATATGCCATGAGTAAGCATTGCTAGCAAAGAGCTCGCTTTGATGCTAGAGGGCGTCTTTACAGCCTGTCTCAGAAGAATTATTTATGCAATGCAAGCCTGTGATTTCTACCAGACGCCTCCTATATCTTTCAAGACTTGTTGGGAAAGTACGTAAACATTGACCTCATGGTGATTCTGCAATTTATGATGCAGCCAGGTTAGATTTGCAAGCAAGATTTTAACTTTGCAAGCATCCTCCTGTTGACGGTCGTAGGTAACTTTCTGCACTATTGACGGAGACGGTGCCGCCGCCCTCGTTATATCTGGAAGTTAGAATGCAAAACTTGCTCTTGAAAATGCTAAGAGATATTAATAAAGATACAGCTGACTTCTGCACCAAACTATGACGAAAACGTAAAGAACCGGTTGTTTTACCAAGCATTTCCAAATCTTGCAACGTAAAACGGTATCGCCGTTGCAGTATGGCCACAACATGCCACCACATAATCGAAAACTGAAGTAATTGACGCATCTCAGGAATATATCGACAATCTGACACTCTGCCGTTGATGAACTTAAGGAAATTTGTTAGCTACCCTGACTTTCCACACAGGTGCATATAGCATTATGGGACTCGAAGGAATCTAAACAAATGTTTACTCATATAGAGCTGGAAAAATTACTAAAAGAGTCAGCCGTCAAACATTGAAGAACATCATCATAAAATCTAGAATAATAGTTACAGAAATTCCATGATCGCTATTAAACGAATTTGATTAGTGAAGATTGTTGAACTATCAAAGATAAGAGGAATTGAAGGAATTTATGACCGAAGAGACGAAAAGTAGATGAGGGACTAGAATCGTAATCGAATTTAAAGAGAGATGCTAATCTGAAACATTATTTTCAGAATCTTTGCGGAAACATACACAAATGCAAACTACTTTGTAATAAACTTGCACTCTGTAAATGGTGAAACCTAAAGTTTTAAATTTGAAGGAATTTAATCGGACATTATGTTGAACATCAAAGAGACGTAATCACAAGACGTTGTGATTTGAACTCAAAAGCGAAAGACAGAGGTTATGGCTGTTGAAGCTGACTTTGTGCAGGACTGACTCGTATCGACGAAATCACTATGATAATCAGAGCTCTTACCTCAGATTGCAAAGAAAACTTATGGAACGTCTTCTGGTTTTGCTCAAAATTCAAGCTGTCATGCACTCTGAAAAGTTGCAGAAGACTGGCTAGGTCTATGAAAGAGAAAATTAAGAAGACGAAATATAAACTCTTGATTAAAGAAATTGCAAAGACTTAAAGAAATTTTAGGAAATGAAAGATTAATCTTTAAATAGAATTAAAGTAAGAATTAATAGAAATTAGCAGGACCCATGCATGATTGAGAAGAACTGAATCAAATCGTTCCACTTTTGATGAGAAATTGAAATCGAAGAGTTAATCAAAGAAGAAGATGCTGCAATAACTTTCCGGCAAAACAAGGTTACATCAAGAGTATCCTTCTGATACTTACAAGGTGCTACAAAACAGAGGTGGAAAAGTGTGCTGTATGCTCTTTACTACAAAAGAAGAGTGACTTGGCGTTAGTGTCTCGCAATTCCAACCTACATAGTTTGATTTTATTCCTTGCAAAATATGAAGAGTTATGAAATTGAAAGGCTTGGTGAAATTCCTGAAGGAGAGAGACAGGCAAAAGTTGGTCGTAAGACAGTGAAATCTGGAATTAATGGCTGGAGAAAAGTAAAATGCAGTAATTCCAGTAAAAGATGCTGGGATCTGATGAATATCTGATTATGGCCACAAAGAAAGCGTGGCAATCATGAGAATATCTGTTGAACTTTTCAAAGGATCGAAAAGTTGGAATGAAGTGCGATTAATTTAGTTGACGATGACGAATCGATCCAAGCTAGGAGTTTGGCAACAGCTGAAGACTCCAGCCATGTTGGTCGTATAGGACTTTGCGATTAAGCTCGAACTTTGGGGATATTAGAGGAGAGGACAGCATAGACAGGTGGTAAGAGGAATTTAAACTTGATAAAGACTGACGAAGTTGTTCTCAATGAATCTGCTGCTTGAAGGAAAAACATCTACTTGTACTTCTGAAATATGGCTATGCAGAAAGAGAACTCTAGCCTCACTCATCAAAAAGGGCAAAACAGAGGTGGAAAAGGGTGTTAAACTACAGGTTTAAACTGATAACGAATGGGCTTTGTAGCTCTCATCAAATGGTGGTAAATCCAGTGATGAAATTGATTGCACGGTACAATAAAGTGGAGGAATCGTAGGACTTCTTGTTAAAGATCTACCCTAAAGGTAGAGGATACTACGAAGGTGTGTACATAGACGTTAATAAAGAGGAAGATATAAATTGCTGCAGTTGCAAAATATGTATGACATGTTGAATATGAGGATGCTATGGAACTAAAGTTGATTTAAAAAGACGAATTGCATGGTTGGATTTTACAAGGTGATTTGGAGTATAAATCGAAGCAAAGACCATTTGTGAAAGAAAGCAGTTACTCCGTTCAAGGAGTATAATAGTAAATTGTGAAACTCCTATAGCATTGATCTCAATAGGATTTCCGAGTGTCTGGCAAGCATCTGGCAAACATATAAAAAGAAAAGGGAGAAAACTCGTTAGTACATTGGCTCACCACTACATCATCTCTTCCTTATAAACTGACTTCGTAGATGAAAGTTTTGACCGAGAGCATTTAGATAAAATATGCATTCCTTTCAGAGTAGATTTCAACAGTAGGACTTTTCAATATCTTCCATAGCTTACTATAACTCTCTATGAATATTGAAAAGTATTGAAGATTTGAAAAGCTCTCAATTTCAAAGCAGTGAACTGATTTGCAGATGAGGCTGAACTTTTGAAATCAGTATGGATGTCTTTTGATGATAAAATCGAAATTCGAAGCTACAGCCCGACACTCTCCTTCAGGAATCTCAAGAAAAGAAGAAAGAATCTCGCCCGGCTAAACTGGAAAATTTGAGTTGATAAAGTAGATTCAGAGAGTGCGTACTTAGTTAAAAATAAAGGATATGAGGTGTATATGGCAAACCGGACTCTGAAGAAATAAAAAGCTCTATTTAGAGAATATTTTGAAAATCCCGGCACCGGAGCCGGAGACGAAATTTACAGAAAAACGAGAGATCTATATATGGTTGAAATTAGGCTAAAAATATGTAAACTCGTGGAATAGATTATGACGATTTATTCCGTTGCGTGTCTCGGTTTAATTTATGCCATAGATAGAGGCGGATATCTCAAATGCGCTGCAATTTTCAAGCCTGGCCATGCGTTGACTATCGTTGGAGAAATAAAAAGATATTTTAGAGATACAAGGTTGGTAATTAGAGTTCCATGAAGAAGAAGCAGGGAGAATCCTAAAAGCAGTTAATGCAAAATATCACCGACACAAGAGCTGGGAAGAACTCCAACAATCAGCGATATTGCAGACTATGTAGAACTTTTCTGAAGAAGAAGTGTTGGAAATTATGGAAGCTAGTAAAGTTTATACACCTCAATCATTAGATCAAAGTTTTGAAAAATTCAGATATAAAGATAAGTGATACAAACTTAATTGATATTGTTGGAGAAGAAGACAAAGAATTTGACTTTGTTGACAATCTAAGATTTTATTAAAAGACTTAGACAAATTAACTGCGTTGAAAACAAAATAATACTTTGAAGATATTTTGAAACAAAAACACATGTTGCTCCTTGCAAAAGAGCTAAACATTTCACAGATGACAGTAAGTCGTCTCGGAGCCTCTGCAAAATTTAGAAGAATTAAATATGTATCTAGAGAAAATCAATGGAAAGCCGTTGATTTTTAATTTAGTAAAAGAGTGTTGATTTAAAAGCAAAAATTCACGTCATAATACTATGGGAATAAAAGTGCTCTAACACGTCATCTCTGACTGGAGTGAATGGAGGATCTAGTCTCTAACTTTGTTGTTTATTCATAAACAACAAAAGTAGGTCTGACGGTAAATTGTATCTTTAGACAATTGTGCTGGAAATCTATAAAGCCTCTGTGATTCTAAAACAACTTTATAGTCTATTTGCTTGGATAAAAATTAGGGAAATTTATTATTATGCATCTATGATACATTTATATTTGCTTGTTTATATTTCTAAAAAGAAACATTATTTGAATTATTGATTTTATTTTATAAAATAGTAAACCCTATTTATTATATCTGAATACACAATTATCCCTTAATACGGCTTAATATTTTAAGCGATAATTAAATTTTTATTGATTTTTGTTCCGATTTAATAAAAACTTGAGAGTTTTGTTATCGTTAAGACAATAATGTTCTTAGATAAAATTACTCCAGAATTTATTTTTATTTTAGTTTATAATTTATATTCTGATTATTTAAGTGATTTTCTACTAACAAAATGATGATAGTATAATTATTTGAAAATTATATGTCTATTATGTTCAATAAATTTAAATATGATTGATATTTTATAACTTTTATATTGATAGAAATCGATATTTTATAAAATAGAAATATTTAAAGAATTTGTTTTAATCTAAACTGAAAAAGGCTAGTGCAAAAGAATCTAAAAGTGCAGTAGCAAAAGAGTTGTTTGAAAAATATAATGTCTATAGAATGTAAGGAATTTGGATGCTCGAAACATATCTTCTGCTAAATTGTGTAGTAACATCTGGTATGAGGCGAGAGGCTCTATTTGTTAAGGATTACTGAGAACAAAGGTTAATGGACTGATATTTATGTATATGGGACGCTCATTACAGGTATGACAAATTAGTCCTTTCTGATAAATCCCTAGTTAGAATTTAGCTAAATATGAGGGAGGATTTAAGATGATAAGTTTAGAACTGATGTCTAAAGAAAATAGTATTGATATATATATTTTGAAAAAGAAAATCAAAAGATTTTGAGCGAATTTACTTCCTAGACCTGATTAACTATTTTTGATTTAGAGAGTTTAAAAGAAATGCAAATGAATTGTTAGATTGAACAAGATAATCATGAAGTTTTACATGCACCTGATAAGAGATTTTTCAAGGTGTTATTGTTGGAAGAATCAATTTAATTGTTTTTGAAAATGATATGGTTGAACTTGATATAGAATTGAGAAAATTATACTAATTTAGGTTGCAAAAGGAAGCAGTTAAATTGTTTTTAGATAAAAGCATCAATATTTATGGTTTGAGCATTGCTGAAATGAAAGGACAGATAATTTTGCATCTAAGAGAGTACTCTGATGGGTTTATATTTAGTAAGATTATAGAAATGATTTGCAAATTAATAATAAAATGGATTCATACAGAAGTATTTGAGATAACGAATTTGTAGCATAGTAGTTTTTAAAATCAAGTTCAGTAAAATTCCAGTCGGTAGAAGGGAAACAATCAAATAAATCCCAATGAACGAAGAAGTAAAAGCAAAAAGTAGATGCTTTTTATGCTGAGAAAGGAGAGCAAAATAGCGAAATGAAGCAAAAGCAAAAAGTTATCCATTGAGGTATCAAGATAAGAAAAATGAGTATGTCAATTTATGGAGATAAAATCAAAGTGTTTCCATTATTTTTGTTAAAGCTAAAAGAATAGAAAACAAAATAATTCACGTCATAGCAGTTAGCAAAGGAAAGCTCTCTAACACGTCATCTCTGACTGGAGTGAAATGAGTGGATCTAGTTTTAACTCTTTTGTTGTTTATTCATAAACAACAAAAGTAGGTCTGATGGGTAATTGTATCTTAGATACAATTGCGCTGAAACTTACAAAGCTTCCTGTAATTTTTAAAAACAACTTTTATAGTCTATTTTGCTTTGATAAAATTAGGAAATTACATATTATGTATCTACGATATATCACTTATTCTGTAAACAAGAATAGTATGAGATCTCCATTACACTCACCTCTCGCTTCGTTACAGTCGAGATGACGTCATGAAAAGTACCTCGTGTAATAGCCAGACGCCAAAAGTAGATAAACTTGAGAAATAATAAAATTTCTTTATAAGGTAAAGATAGTTCACGTCAGGATATAATGCATAGAAATTCTCCTAACACGTCATTTCCTGACTGTAGCGTTAGCGAAATGGAGAAGTCTCAACTATTGCTTGTTTATATAAATAGTATTTCTGATAGAAAGTATGATTTGAATCATTGATTCTATTAAAATATAATGATAAATTTATTTTTATTAAATATAAAATTATAGCTTAGAAAATTAACTATATTTTAAGGGATAAGTGTTAGTTTATATTGGTTTTGATTTTAATATTATTTTAAGACATTTGGTTTAAGAAAATAATTATTTTTCTTAGAATTTATTATGATTAGTCTATTGTTAGTGTTCTAATTATTTTCTTTTTAACAAAGGATGATAGTATAATTACTTGAAATTAAATAATTAGTATGTTATTATCAAATTTAATAGGGTTATTTTATTATAGATTCAAAAGTTACTTTAAAAATATTTTAGTGGGGAATGTTATGATAGAAGTAAAAGATTTAATCGGAAAAGATTATCATATTAGAAAGGGATTGTTTAAACCTTTTAATATTGTGAATGCAGTAAAGAGGAGTTTCTTTTCATTAATCAAGGAGAGAGATAGGACTGTACAGTTAATGGCAGGAAAGAGTACATTAATGAAAAATGATGTCTGGAGTATTAAAGCCACAAGTGGAAGTATCATGGAAGTTAAGGGTTTGTACGATATAAAGAGAGAATAGTTTTTGAAAAGTATCGGAGTTGTTATGGGCAAAAATCAATTTTATATGATATACCTGTTAAGGATTCTTTGAAACATTATAAAGAGGTTTATGGTATTGATGATAAAACTTTTAAAGAAAGACTTAGTTATTATGATGAAATTTTGAATTTAAAGGAATTATACGAAACTCCTGTTCAAATTGTCATTTGACAAAGAATGAGATGTGAACTTTGTGTATCACTATTACTAATCCCAAAGTTATATTTTTGGATGAACCTACAATAGGTCTTGATAGTTGTATGAAGAACGAAATACTTTCATTTTTAGATTATCTCAATAAAACTCACATACTACAAATTTGTTTAACAACACATAATATTGATGAAATAGAAAAATTACAGTAGATTAATAATTGTAGATAAAGGACAAATCGTATTTGACGGAGATAAAAGATTACTCTAATAATGTTAAATCTGATAAAAATTATTAGATTTAAAATGAGAATAATATTTCAATAGATTATTTGGAAAAGTATTTCAGTGATTTATGGAGATGAGATAGAACTTGTTGTTCTTGCAGATAGAGAAATGAAATTGTATCATTTTGGTTAAAACTCAGTTTCAGATATAAATATTTTCTAATGAATCTTAGAAGATTTGTTGATTAAATTTTACGAGAATAATAAATGAGAAAATTATTCTTAATTTACCTAAAAAACTCTAAAATTAGTTACTATCTATCCAATTCATACTGTTATGACTTTTTATATATGCCTCCTTAATATTGTTTTAAATTTAGTCTTTTGGTTGGTTTTAAGCTAGTAACTTGGAGAACAGGGTCTTATGGAATAAAAAGAAATTATGGTTTTAAATATGTTTTGCTTTTACTTGGTAGATTCATTGGTGGATTTTTCTCTTTGGGTATAGAGCTTTACTCATATTAGACAAATGATGGAAGCTTATGATAAATATCTTATACTCTAAGAAGAAGAGATATTTTTGTTTTTTAATTGAAAACATTCCAATAGTCTATATGATAGCAAACATACCTTAATGTTTGTTATTGATTTTGTGTTGTAATTTTGCTTATGAAATAAGTTTTAGTAGACTAATAATGGCCATTATAGCTCATTGGAGTTTTGATACTTAATTTATCTGTCTGGAAGTCTTATGCATTTTCTTAATTGATAGATTTTGAGGATTTGTGAGTTGATTGTCAGTTTAAATATTACAAAAATTACCCTTTGACAATTTTTCCAAATGGTTCAAATAATTTTAACTTATGTTATACCAATGTCTTTAATTTCTTTATTATCCTATAATGTGCTTTTGAAGGACAGATAATTTTAAAATTTTGTTTTTGGAACTTATTATTTTAATAATTTTTGCCTTTGTTATATGAATTTATACACAAGAAGAGCTTATATTAAAATATACATCAAAAGTGGAGGCTAAATGAGTATTTGGTTTTGATAAGTTTAGAATTAAAGAAGATGAAAGAATATTTTTAAATGTAACTATGATGATCTTCAACGCTCTCAGTTCAAAATAATGATTTATATTTTATGATTTATTACAAATGAATATCAAAATTGAGAGACTTTAAGTTTTCGTTTTTATGTAATGTATTACATTTCAATTTTGATATTAAATATCAATAATGATGCCCGCCGGAACAGTATGTTATTATGTGTATGAAGATATAAGAAGTGGTGATTTGATAGATACTTATTACTCGTATTTCATATATTAAGAAAAATATTTTGAGAATTTTGCAAAATTTTTATTATTTCTATTTCCACTTGACTTTTTAGTAATAATGATAGCAACTTATTCTGCAAAACAGGTGAAAAATTAATATTTTAAAACATAATTTACTATCTCCGCATCTAGGATTTTATAACTTTTATCATATGAAAATAGTTGGAATTCCATCCTTTTGGGTTTGAGAACACTTAAGTCTTAGGATATAGTATGATAGTACTACAGATTTTAGTGGTGAGATGATTCCCTTTATTTTTATTAACTGAGATTTCAATGAAATTATTTACCAATAAGTTATATTATTATCCGTAATGATTTTACAAGGAAAGTCTGAGATATTTTATATGTATTTTAATGCAAATTATGGATAGCAGCTTTTATTTAGCATTGCAAATTTTATTTCAAGATTGGAGTAAATAAATATGAATCACAAGGTGGATAAAAATTTACATAACAGTCTGATGATAGCCAATTGTTATGAAGATTTCAAATTATTGCTTGTTTAGAACATAGTATTTTTGAAAGAAATTTTGGAAAAGTTTTTCTGAATTTATGTATCTACGATACATCTACTCTATTCTTGTAAAACAAGAATAAGTATGAGATCTCTCCATTGCACTCAGGCTTTTCGTTACAGTCGAGATGACGTATATGAAAGTACTCGTTTAATAGCTGGGACGGAAAAGGTAAATAAAATTAAATAATATGTATAGTATATTTCACGCTCATAGTAGTTAGCAAGGAAAGCCCCTCAGCACGTCATTTCGACTGAGTGAAACGAGTGGATCTAGTCTTTCAACTTTTGTTGTTTATTCCAAACAACAGAAAAAGTAGGTCTGAGGCAATTGTATCTTTAGATACAACTGCGCTGGAAACTTACAGAAGCCCTGTGACTAAAACAACTTTTATAGTCGATTTTGCTTTCAGATAAAAATTAGGAAATTAATATTATTATGTATCTACGATATTCACTATTCTTGTTTACAAGAATAGAGATCTCCACAGCCCTCACCTTCTGCTTCGTTACAGTCGAGATGACGTATATGAAAGTACTTTCGTTTAATAGCTAGACGTATAATAAGCTTAATGAAAACGAAAATAATTTTATAAAAATTACAATATCTTTAATACGAAAAATATTGAATCTACTCACTATTATGATATACTGACATTGATTATATTAGTATGACAGGGAGAAAAATAATGAGTAGAGCATGACGGATTATCTAATGATTCAGCAGGAAAGTGTGCAAGAGTATTCTAATGACGTAGTCTTCCAATTGATTAAAGCAGCACATCTTACTTATTGGGAAAGAATTTTCCTATACGTTGAAGCTTTAGCGCCTGGAAATTACAAAACTACAGAAGATATTTCTACTATTATCAGCTTTTAGATGGAAATTCGAAATTAAAGTTAGTAAATTTGTTAAGTGAAGACTTTTACCAGGAAAACTTGTCATACTCATATGATGGAGTAGAATGGCAAGCGAGGACTTGGTGTTGAGATTTTATACAGATGAGATTGTAGAGTGGCAAACTACACATTTTGTACGTGAAGAGGAAAAGAAGAGGATTCTTTAAAAGTGGTAAAGAACAGCCCTAAACCGTTTATAAGGAAGTTTGAAGGCAATCCTGAAAAATGTTAATCATTTACAGGCCAAACTCTATGTCTGCGCTATGATTCTGGAAATGGTGGCCTTGCGATGAAAAGTGCTGAGAGACTATTAAACGATGGGTTGAATTGTTCACAAATCAAATGTGCCTCCTGGCCCTACAAGTTTATATACTGTCTGCTGTGGCTTATGATGAAAATGAAAGTTTGGCTTTCACATACACATGGATTTTGTGTAGATGTATTTTGCTACGAAATTGAAATTTAGGTCTCAACAAGTTACATTGACCGGAACTACAGCATGTATACGACTCACATATAATGCGTTAGAGCTGTTAGATGAAACAACCTGTCCAAGAAGAGGATGGATGGATGGATGAAATTGGTGAAGAAACTATAATACTATGGAGTCTTTTGTACGGAGTTCAGCAATAGTTAAGCATGTCACATGGATAAATGTCGAAATATTAATCCTGAGGAGGTTCTTGGAGTGTATTGGAAGATAGAGAAAGAACTGCAGACATTCTAAAACAGATATCTTTTCCTTTATGGCAGTGAAGAAGATTTTACTATCGTTTAAGAAAGTCATGGAGTCTACACAAAACTGAGGAGAATAACTTCTGTACTAGGTATAGTACGAAGAAACTGCTAGAATGAGTCTCTACGGAGAGAGAAAGATTTTATTATGTTGAAAGAACGCTACAGGACAAGAAGGAAATGACGATATGGCTATAATAAAAGAAACTTTAGGTCGACACAATAGACGAAGATGGTAACTCTGGATAGTGCAAAATCGTGAGCAGTATTTGGTTTGCAGCTTTTCTATGGAAGGAGATGGTAAGGCAAGATTGACTCATGTGCTTTGCACATCCCTAATTTATAAGGCATGAAGGTGACATGAGGGAGATCTCCCATGATTATGGAGTGATTGGAGGATTCATGCGACTGTGTCGGTGTAGACCTGAAACCGTGGCATATTGCTGGATCGGTAAGGAGGAATAAGACGTAATAGTGGACTGACGAAGCACCCGCGATTTCGGTGATGTGACTACATGTAACTTGACTAATTTGGCGTATCTATGATACATTTTACTCATTCTGTGTGTACAGAATAAGTATGAGTTTCCACTTACTATCTGTTTCACCATTCTCGCCGAGATGTATAAGTGGTAAATATCATCTTTGTTTGCACAAGCTCGACGTTAAAAAGGAAGCACAGTATAAATATTATTATTAATCTTTAAAACTGCATATAAAAGTAATCTCGCGCTCGTAGTACTTGCATAGAAATTCTCTAACACGCATATCTGACTGCAGTGAGATGGAGTTGATCGAGTTCTAACTCTGGCTGCATGTAAGCAGAAGTAGGTCTGACGGAGTTACTGTACGTATTTTATACAATAACTCGAAATCTAACCATTGCTTGTAAACAGGCAAAGTTAGCTAGGCTGCCCTTTGCTCGTGTTCTACCCATATCAGTGCTGATGACGTGTAAGAGTGTCACTCTGTTTACTGAGCTAGACGTTGAAAAGTCATAAGTTTGAAAAATTGTATGGCATTAATCTTCGTATAGCACAATTTTGGTCTTTAAATGATGATTTATCCCTTTGGTACATGGTGTACGTGCTGACACTTATTTTCGAGGAGGAAATCTGTGTCGAGAAATGTAATTATCTCCAAAATAAACAGATAGATGTGATTCGCAACCTCCGACCTTGAAGTCACATCAATTTATAAATGTAAAGAAAAACAGGTCACTGTTTGAATTGAAGACCACAGTCCATGAAACGAAAATCAAAGAGGTCAAATGAGACTGAGGAATCATACAAGGCGTGGTGATCAGAAACAAATTAGTTAAAGCAGACACCTTAAATAGAAAATGGGAAAGAAGAGTTCATAGAGAGATGTTCTGTAATCCATCTACTAGAGAATTTTGATAATTTCCACTCAGAATTATATTTGACAAATGCGTATGTGATGTTCATGATATGGTGGATAACCCACTGCCGAAAGACTTAAAAATATTCAAAATTACATGGTGTACATTATCCAAATGAAATCAGAAATTTTGATGTAGACCTCTTTTCACCTTTTGAACACCTGGAGCCTGGGAAAGGTATGTGCTGAATACAATAGTTACTTTGGAAATTTGAGATAGATCGCGTCATTGTTATCTCCACTTTTGTATCCATCGACTTTTGGTGTATCTCATCCACGTAATGACTGGAAATGGTAGATTGAGTAGATTACTGCACAGATCTTTTTACTTTATAGGGAGGGTGTGTAGTAAATATATATCTCTTGGAGGCCAACTGGTAAAGTACAACCGGCCTACATACGGATCACTTGCAAAAATCAGGGATTGAACTGGCATGAAGAAATGAGGATATTTTCACTCATTTGGTGAAAGATTTGATAGGTATTATCTCTTGGTGGATATGGTGATTTTGCAGATAGATTTGTATGTAAGTTAAAAGCTTCCTGGCAACAGAGCTGTCAGCAGCGCACCCCAGAAAAATGGAGATTTGCAAAGCAGGACATTGGCAGAGCTTTCGCCCAACTCCTAAGTTTCAGTCCTATTATGAGGCCTCTTTAAGAAAATTAGTAGACGAAGGAGAAATCAGAGAAGGAAATAGGCAGAGCTGCAGTGAGAGTAAGACTGTAACAGAAGTTGAAAATCAACGCTCTCCCGCTGCCATATGGAAGTTGTTGCTATGTATCTATTGATACATTTACTTTGTTACAGCGCAGTGCTGAGATTTCTCGCATCTCCACAGCAATGCCACAGTCAGTCGACGTATAAGAGAAGCTATCCGTATTTGTCAGCGACGCACGTGGTAAATAAACTTTAATATTTGTTTGATCACTTTTTATAAAACAAAATAATTCACGGCGCAGCATTTTGTCTAGAAATTCTGAAGCCATGTCATTTGCGACCGAAACAGGTAGAGAGTGGAAATGAGGTGGAGAATCTCTACAGCTAGAATTTCCTGAAACGACTTTTGATAGTCTATTTTGCTTTGACATAGGGAAATTAGTATTATGATGTATCTGACGAGATCGATTTTGCCAAAGCAGTGTGCATGATTTTCAAGTCATTGTACTCATTTGATATAATTACGTGCAGCAAACTAAGGTTCCCGGAAAGTATCCACCCAATGAAATTATAATACATACAATCAAAGGCAGTAGAATTATATATATATCCGTGATACATCCCTTTATATTTTTGTGCCACTGTAATTGAATTTACTATGAGGTTACTCTCTACCGTTTGTTAGCGGCAACACTCTGGAATCTTTTATGGAGGAGTTTAATAGAAGAACCTCTGCCGCGTCTCATCTCGGCGTCTTTGAGTGCATCTATGTAATTGTGCATTGACATTTTTGTTTAAATGACTTAAGTTTTCGTAGCCTGCCTCATAGTGGAGTATCTAAAGTGTAGAAATTGAGGCCGTGGCACGACTCGTCTCCATAGTAATTAGCAAAGCTAAATTTTTAAAGCCTCACTCATCGGCGATAGATATTGGATTGCTGTACTGTATTTAAAATGCGTCTCATTGTTATACTCATTTTGCCATTCTTTTGCCTTGATCCAGATTTCAACAGCAGAGATATCATCTGGTACTAGTAGTATCTTGCAATTCTTCCAAAGGTTTGCTTATAATTGTATTTGTGTTGAAAAATAAATTTCAGAAGTTACAAACTCCGTTTTGTATGAGGATAGATGCAATCAATCATGGATTTGGCTGAAATTTGATACTCTATTCCTGGATAGGGAGAGTTTTGTGTAGTATAAAATCTATAGTTTTTAGGAATGTATTTATACACATAGAGAGTGAGTCTGAAGCAGGATTTTGATAAGGATTGAAAACTTTCTCCATTTGCTGCACTAAATCTTAACAGATGGAGTAGGAATAGAAATTATCCAAACTGGCAAAACTTGTGGATAATTTCTTTTTATGAGAAAACATCGTGAAGATCAATTGTAAAATTTTACCGTCATACCAATACATGCCTTCTGCACCGTTCGGTATTGAAACAGAATGTATGTCCTGCAGAGGAGCATTTTGTATTATCAGTACATCTCACTTTGTAGAGTTTTGCACAAAGCCTGTAAAAGCCGCCTGGGTATATACCTCCATTGTACTTTTATTCAAATAGACATTATCTCCAAATAGACATAGTTAACCATCCCTAATTGATTGAAATCTCATGTATTATTATAGAATTATCATATAGATATATAAATTATATAATAAATTACAGGTCAAATATAGGTGATAAAAGAATCAAAGAGCTATAATGTTAGCACCTTTTAAAATACCTAACTTTGTTACCGTCAGTCCAAACAGGACATTTATGCTTTGTTTGATCGAAAGAAAAGGAGAGTTATTGTAGAGTAGTTATCAATACTAAAAAGATCTAATGCCTGTGCGCGGTAAGAAAAGTGCATTTTATTTTATATTGCTAGGTGGATTATGTCTGCAATTTCAGGTATTATGGGCCCTGATGCCTATGGTCTTTTATTCATAGGATTATAAAGAAGCTGATCTCAAAATGAAAAATGGTAGATTTGCTGTGTGTGAGGGAAAATCTCAATTATATGCATGAGCATTCTGTGATTAGCTTTATTTATATACCTGGTAGGTCCTATTTTCATCCCAAGGTTTTTGCGTCTGAAGTAGAAGACAGAGGTTATTACAGAGCCGGTAAAAACTCACTCACAAACCGCCGGAATATTGATGATAAAGAAAGTGGAAGAATAAGAAAAGTGAATTGCATCTCCGGAGCTTTGAACACACTCTTCTCAGCACATCAACTTCCTGTAGGCAATGAGAGTTAGTATCACCGATAGCTCTGGTAGCTTTGTATTTTTCTTTATGTTTGATTGGAAAATTGGGCTTGTGGGCATGGTGCCGATAATTATTGGTATGGACATTAATGTCATCAATGATGAGCATCCGGAAACAACAAAGAAAATGAAAGAAGAATATTACGTAAGATCTCTTCCTGACGTATCTTCTCAGACCGTAGAATATGCTGGGGGAATCTGCGGTAGACCTGCACAGTGTATTGAAAGTTTTGATAAGTTGGTACCGTTAAATTATCAAAATAAAAGATCTTGTACCAAGCTTTACTAAGGAGCGTGTCAATAAAACAATGGGTTTGGGACTATTTCACATCGACAGGTTTTCTTAGTGCCTGTAGCTTTATTGTTAATAAAATTTAATGGTAACTTAGGCTTAATGTGAAGCAAATTCTATGCCTATTTTCTGATAGGACTGAGATTTCATGCCTTTATTATGAGAATGGATGAATTAAAACAATTTGAAGTATTTTGAGCTCTCATTTGGACAAATTGAAAACATATTTGAATACATGATTTTATTTATGAGATAAGACAAGCTCCTGAAGGGAAATCTGAGTTTGAAAATGTAAGTTTTGGCGGTGAAGCAGAAATGTCTTGATAATATCTCTTTTGAAGCAGAAGAGAGAAGGTTGCTTTAGTTGAATGTCGGGTGGTAAAACCACTATAGCAGTACGGTCATAGGATTCATTATGATATTGAACCAGGTGAAATTTAATTATGTAATTAATTATAAAAGATTCGAAAAAGAGGCCTTTAGCGAAAAAAGAGTTTTGTTTTTCAAATCGCAAACTGTCAAGATGAGCTATGGGATAATTCTAATTGCAAAAACCTGACGCACAGATGTGGTATGAAAATAGATACGACTAATTCAGGCCGTAAAAAGAGATAATTAAAGGTTTGAAAATGGAATTGATATTGCTTACGAACGTAAAATGAGAGGCATATATTTTCAGGGTGGTGTTCAAAGACTTATAGCAGAGCTTTCAAAGATGCGGAGTATTATTATCAGATGAAGCTACAGCTTTGCAGACGGAAAATGAAACTATCTAATTCCAGGAGTTCCTTTAAAAGTATCACATGACAACGCTTAATGATTGCTCTAGGATTATTCATTGTGGTAGATGCAGAGGTAAGATACTTTGTACAGTAGATAAAGGAAGAATTGTAGAAGACAGGTAGACACTAGACGTAGCAAATATGAGTGGGCATTACAAATGGTCGTGACAATATCAAAAATCTGTAAATTGAAAGATAGAGGTTGGCAGGGCTGGTTTCTTATTTTGATATGACGTATATGCGTCTGGTGCTGAGTGAGCGATTTGAGCAATCATCCTACATACCTTTGCTAATTTAACAAAATTATTGCACTGCACTGACTGCCTCTATGTGCTTCTAGCATATGGCATTTTGTAAAAGGAACCAGAAAGTTAACTTACTTTTATTTCTATTATCTATTAATTACCCAGGTAATGATGATATTACACTGTTTTGAAGCTGCAAGGTGACGGCGTAAGACTTTACATCAAAATGTATATAACGGTGAGTGCAAATTGAGTACTGATTTAGTGTGGTAGACTACTTTCGCCTTTTCTTATTTTGGACAGAGGATTTAGCAGATCTTGCAGAAACAATGATGAATGAGATAGGAACTTTATATGAATTACTATTTCACATGCCGTTCCTTCGTATATATTCAACTGCCATTTCACAGGCATGGCTGCTTTTAATGCTGGCTATCTTATAATCCAAAATCAGCTTTTGCGGCAAAGTATTGTGGCGTGATCCTGATTTCACTTCAATACACATTTTTACTGAGCAGTCAGTTAGTGGTGCAAACTGGATAGATGATAATCGAAAGGTTTTTCGATGATCTGCAGGAAAAGATTGAGCAGATAGAGCAAATAAAATCTTATAATTTAGAAGAACAAATCTAAAAGATTTTTAAGAAATTAAATATGTCTACAAAACAAAAACTAAAGGTGAAATTGTTGCAGGAACACTTATGCAGGAATAGCGACTGCATTAAAGCTTGGTATTATAAGTGTTGTTGTTGTGGTGTAAAATATGCTATTGCAGAGTAAAGATATTGGTTTATATTGCATTTTTAATGATGACAACAAGTATTTATCTACCAACAGAGGAATCACTACTTTTATGTCTCATGATAGTTATGCTTGATGTGGTGTGAAAGAAGAAGAAAAAACTATGTCTATTCAAGAGGGCAAAGCAAATGGAAATATAAATTATGATATTGAATTTAAGATGTTCATTTTGATATGATAATTATTCTGTAATAAATGGGGTTAGTTTTATCGCAAGCTAAGGTGAAATCACAGTCTCTAATCGGTTCAAGGAAGCGAAAATAACAGTGCAAAAACTTGTCGCAAGATTTTGGGATATAGATAGAGGAAAATTTATAGGCGGAAAAGACATAAGTGAGGTTGATCCTGAAACTTTACTTAAAAATTTTCCATAGTATTTAAGATATCCTTTACAAGCATAAAAGATATTATTAAATCGGAAAAGGATGCAGATGAGGACAATAAGGGCATCTAAAATAGCAAGATGATGATTTTATAAATAAGATGCCGAATGGAATAGATACTATAATAGGAGAAAAACGACAAAGACTTTCCGGGTGGAGAAAGACAGAGAATATCAACAGTGAAGGGCTATTTTGAAAGATGCACCGATTATACTGTTTGATGAAGCTACAGCATCTCTCGATGTCGAAAATGAAAAGTCTTATTCAGGAAGCACTGTCTCGAACTTATAAAAGACATATAGAATTGCTCAGACTTAGAACAATAAGATGCAGATAAAATTGTTTTGCTAAAATGCGAAAAATAGAAGCAGTAGGGATAGACAGCGAACTTTGTAAAAGCTTCGAATTTTATAAAGTGATGCTTGAAAAAGGCAAATATTCAAATAAAACTTATTTAGAGGACATTATGGAAATTGAAAAATTAAAAATCAAGGATTTAGTTACAATAGGTGTATTTACGGTAATATATTTTGTGCTTATGTTTCTTTCAGGAATGATTGTATGGTACTGATTTTATATTGGCATAATCCTGCGTGGCAGGTATTATAATAGGCATAGCATATGCTATGGCAAAAAGTTCAAAACCATGGGGATTATTTATACTAGGTTTAATTTGTAGTTTTATCGTTATTGGGAAATACACATATAATATTAATATATGCACTAATCAGCATGGTAATTGCTGAAATTTTGTAAGAGATCGGGAGATATAAATCTTTAAATACAATATGCTTTCTACTTACCATATTCAACACTTGATTTGTGGATTTCTTTATACAAATATTATTGGCTAAAGATAAGGTTACTGAAATGTATTGAAACAAGGGAATGGGATATGATTATAATGAAACACACTGCACTTTTAAATTTGCACATGATATTTGTATATATTGGCAATTGTCGGCGGAATTATCGGTGCTATATCGGAAAATTATTTTGAAAAAGCATTTTGAAAAGCAGGTATTTATATAATGCCTGTTGGATAATCCATATATCCGAAATCCGATTAGTAAACTTATGGTAACTTTTTGCCTCGCTTTTGCTGTATTTCATAAGGTAACATTTATTCTTGAATGGCTATTATATTTCTCTTTCATTTCTTTTTATAAGAAATGGATTTAAAAAGAAGCTACTGAAAAATATATTGTTTTTGGTATGTTTTCGATAATTCTAGTCTTGAGGTAAACTAGAAATATGAATGTAATTTTACTGATATTTTTATGTTGTTTGCCGTGGTGCAGGATGTTTATCTTCCATTTGTTCCGGTAGTTTTTGTAAAAACATCGATGTAGGGAAGTATAATATCTTCAATGATAAAATTAAATTACCCTCATAGTATTTCCATACCAATTGCTGTACTTTTAGATCCGTCATTTAGAGAGGAAAGTCATAATATAGCTGCTATGAAGATAAGAGGAATTCACTAAAAATCCCATTTCTGTATATTGAGCAGTAATGGTACCTTTTACTCGTCATATCATCTAACATTTCTGATGACATTGCACAAAGGCCCAGAGACAAAAATGTATTGAAAATCCTGGGCTACAAGGTATATATCAGTCAAAATGAAAATAGTTGATTTTGGATATGTACTTTTGGTACTGATGATGGTTATAGGAGGGATTTATGGTAGAAATCGAAAATTTATTCTCTATCTTACGGAAAATAATAAAAAGTATTAAAAATATTTTTGAATATAAAAAGGTGAAATGTATATTACTTACTGGAAAAGTAGTGGAAAAATCTTCAATTATAAATTTATCAATGGATTGCTGTAAGATATGATGGGCTCTATAGATGGAAGTATTAGAATCAAGGAATAAAGATATAAAACCCTAAACTCTATGAAATATCAATGCTTTGTATCAAGTGTTTTTCAAAACTGAAGACTCATTTTAATGTGAATACTACCTGGAGTTGCTTTTTATTTGAAAACATAGGACTTTCAAGATACGAAATGGATAAAAGATTAACTGAAATGCTGAATTTGTTTCCATAGAGCATCTTTTGAATAGAGACATTTTTAAATTATCAGGTGGAGAAAAACAGATTTTATGTATTACCGCCAGTTACATATCCGGACTGAAATAATTGTTTTAGACGAGCCGTCATCAAATCTTGATGAAGAAAATATTAAAGTTATAAAAAGAAATGCTTGTACAACTTAAAGATAAAGGAAAACTCTTATAATTTCAGTAACATAGAATATTTTTCACCTTATGGATATTATAGATAAGATTTTTAATTAAGGATGGTGAAAGTAAAAGTGAGTATACTAAAAATAGATTTTGCGAAACTTTTCCACAAAGAAACTTAATGAATTAGGGTTAAGAGGATAAGATTAAAACAAAAACTACAGTACCTGAAATTAAAATAGTGGGAATTTCAATGTGAAAAATATTGAATTTAAGTTTAATGGTGTAGATACAAGTTGCTTTTGAAAAATATCTCATTTGAAATGGGTAAAATTTATAGGCATAGTAGGAACAAATGGGCTCGGATCCACATTGCTACGTTGTCTTGATAGGTTGTGAACGAAAATCGTAAAGATGAAATCTATTTAGATGGATAAAAGACTTCGAAAACAGACAGGATTAAAATATCATCACTTGTAATGCAAGATGTTAATCATCAGCTTTTTACGGATCTCTGTCATGAGGAAGTAAGTCTTGGTATATGTTGAGATTAGTTATGTTGAAAAGATATTCTACTTGACTGTATGAATTAAAAGATCATCATCCAATGAGTTTGTCAGGTGGACAAAAAGCAAAGGGTAGCAATAGCATCCGTATTGTATAAAAATTCCAAACTCTTGTTTTTGATGAACCAACAAGTGGAATCGGATTATTACTAATATGATGAATATATCTCACTTAATCAATGAAGTGCAAGAGCAATGAGAAAATAATATTTGATTGTTCTGCATGATCAAGAATTTTTAAATTCAATAGCTGATTATGTTGTATATTTGTAGATATCAATGTCTTATTAAAAATTAGGTTCAGTAACTAAGGAAGGGAGTAAATTTTAAAAATACTCCTACTTTTTTATTGCTTTTTTAAAAATTTTTAATTTTTACAAAATTAACCACAAAATTATCATTTTTAAAATATTACTTTAAACGAGTATATACAAAAACAAAATAAATATGTTATACTGATAGTAGTATTCTTTATACTGCATAGGTTTATTTATTTTTATATTTAAGGAGGGTTTTTCATGAGAAAAGGTTTTTGACTCTGTTATTAACGTTTTCATTATTATTAGGTAGCACAAGTGTTGCTTTTGCTAATGAAAAGTTAATCAGCTCCAAAAATTACAAAAACTGCAAATAAGATTAAAGCCGACGAAAAATGAGGAAAAACTATATTGTAGTTTTGAAAAGAGGATTCTAAAGCAGACTTTTCCAGTTTGAAAAACTCAGAAGGAAAAAGGCTAGAGAAGCTAAAAGTAAGGCTTTAATCAATTCTTTTTAAAGCTGAACTTGACAAAGCTGATATAAGTTATGAAACATATTGTGAATATGACTTATTATTTGCCGGAATTGCTTTTAAAAACTACATGTTAAAAACATTGAGAGAAATTTCAAAAATGGCTTCTGTTGAATCCGTTGAAGTTTCAAATGAATTTTTCAAAACCTACAGTTAAAGAATCCGAAAAAGGAATTTAATGCCAAAAGAAAGAAAAGAAGTTTTAGATTCAAACAATCTAATGAAAGTTACAGACGAACTTAGAAAGAAGTATAACGGACAAGGTAGAGTTGTTTCCGTATTGATACAGGTGTCGATGTAAATCACGACATCTTAAGAGTTTCTGATGTAACAAAAAGGAAAAATATCCAACTGAAGATTCTATGAATAAAAAGATGAAGGCTGAATTAACTACGGTAGTTGGAGAACTGACAAAGTTGCTTACGCTCATAATTACAGCACAAACGGAAAGAATGTAAAGAAGAAATGAGAGAAGAATCTCACGGAATGCATGTTTCCGGTATTTCAGTAGGTAATCCTAAAATGGAAGCTGAATTTAACAAAGAAGACGGAACAACTCAAAAAGAAAAATCATAGGAACTGCTCCTGAAGCACAACTTATTTTTATGGGAGTTTTCCATGACAATCAATATACCTGTATTTATGCAAAAGGCTGTTGAAGACTCTGTAAAATCTGGTGCAGACAGTATAAACTTGAGTTTGGGTGCTCCTAACGGATCTATCGCATCTGCTGTAGAGCTATGGAAAAAGCTATAGCTTATGCGAGAAAGATGGCGTTATCGAGCTATCGCATACCGGTAATGACGGTCATTTCGGTGCGTTTAGTGATAAACCTCCTGTTACAAATCCGGACCATGGTACAGTTGGAAGTCCCGATGTTGCAAAAGATGCTTTGACTGTTGGCAAATGATGTATACTGATGTTGAAAGAGTTAGAACAATCAGCATTGAAGGAGTTAGTGGTGTATTAAAATAGGAGATTATTTCCAAGTTATGACGATGAGGGAGATCCCGACCCGCTAAACAAATTTATAGATGCAGATAAAAAGAACAAAAGTTATGATGTAGTTGAAGCGGGTCTTGAAATGAAGAACTGACTATAATGGAAAAGAAGTTAAAGATAAAGTGGTCTTAGTAAAAAGAGGTGGAAGACTTTGCCGATAAGATTATTTTAGCCGGTAGGTGCAAAAGGTGTTATAATCTACAACCACGAACAAGGTGGAGAAGAAATTATAAATATGGCATTTGGAGATCAAACAAAAGATGTCAAGATTCCATCTGTATTTATAGAAACTCTGCAGGTAAAAATTATTGAAAATATAGATAAAAGTAAAGTTTACAAAACAATTAAGCGCGATTCCTTCATGCAAAATGGTGGACAGTTAACTGACTTTTCATCTTACGATGAGCATCTGACGGAACTTTCAAACCTGATATAACAGCTCCGAGCGGACTTATTTATTCTTCAATAACAATAATAAATATAGCAACTATGAGCTGGTACTTCAATGGCAACCTCATATTGCAGGTGCTGTAGCTCTTATAAGAGAAAGTTTAAATAAAAAGACATTCTGAAATTAGGAGAACGAAAGAATACGACATTATAAAAAGCGTTGATTATGAGTACAGCAGATCCTGTTAAGGAAAAGGAACAGAAAATTATGTTTCCAGAAAAACTAGGTGCCGGTGCTATAAATGTTGAAAAAGCTACAAGTAGGGATATTTATGGTGTTTGACAGTAATAATAATCCAAAAACTTGGTTAAATGATATTGACAGTAAATTTGAAATTAACTTAAAAGTTGTAAATATTGGAAATGAAGCAAAAACTTTAAAAATATAAAAACAGTTTTTAGGTACTGATGAAACTGAAAAAGGGAAAATTTGCTTTAAAGACAAAAACTTTAGAAACAATTCAAGAAAAAGAAATAACTGTACCTGCTAAGGGTTCAGTAGATGTTAAAATAACTGTTGATGCGCGTAAATTTGACGCTGAATTAAAGCAAACAAATGCCTAATTTGTTATTTCTTAGAAGGTTTTTGTATTCTAAGATGCGAAAGATAATACAAAAGTAAGTATGGCGTTTAGTGGATTTAAAGGAAAATGGGCAAATGTACCCACTTTGGGAAAAATCTATTTATGACTTTGATCTTAGTAAAGAACTTCCAATGTATATGAAACAAAAACGGTTCTTTACACTGGAACTTCACATCTCTCTGTAACTCGTCGAAAATAATCCTTATGCAAGAGGAAAGCAATGGACTGATAAAGGAGTGCAATATAATTTTGTTGGAAAATAAGGTGAAATTCTCTAGGCTTTTGATGCAGGTGTTTGAATTTTCAAAAAGATAATTTGGCAATTTCTCCAAATGGAGATAATAACAAAGACTGTGGCATTCAAAGGTATGTTCTTTAGAAATTCACAATGTATTACAGCTAAGGTTTATGATAAAGACGGAAATCTGTTTACCAAAAGCGGTTCAGGTTATGCTTATAAAAATAGTAATAATTACAGTGATGGCGCTCAAGATCTAATCTTATAGAACAAAACTTACTGGGATGGAAACATCAAACGGAAAATCTCTTCCTGAGGGTACGTACAAATATGTAGTAACTGCAAACTCTGAGCTGGCGGGAGTCACTGTTGAAAAATGAACAAAAATGGAATTGATGTAACTCGACAATACCGCTCCAAAAATTGCTGTTCTAAGGTTGAAGGAAATGATTTATAAACCTGAAATCGCAGATAATTTAAGCGGTGTTGAAGAAACTGTCTTTAAGATATATTGATAAAAACAGGTGAAACAAAGTGGATAATCAGCTAAAGAGGATGGAACTTTTGAAATTCCGGCAGATGTAGAACACAAAAATATCTATATTCACACTTTTGACCACGCAGGAAATATCGCATCACTTGAATTTAGACGGCTCTGAATATTCTGCACCCTCAAATAAAACCGGAAAGATTTGGGAGCAAATGTTAAACTGATATTCAAAGTAACAAATTATAAAGACTTTGAAGGAAAACATAGAAGGCTCTGAAAAACTTAAAATATGTTCCTGATTGAAATCAATTGAGAGAAGATGTTTAGTGTTCATAATGGAACAGGTTGAACCAATGAGAAATTATAGATATTCTAACGAGTTAGTAAATATGGCTCCAGGAAATTATCAGTCTCTATATCGATCAAATTCCGAAATCTATGAACCGTTAAAAGAACAACAAAAAGGTGTCACTGTGAAAAAGATAAAACAGCAGATCTTGTCTTTGGAAACAAAGCAAAAGGAAGAAAAGATTGAAGCAGGACATGGAGAAGCTATATCAGATTACAAATCAAAATGATTATCCTGAAAACTATATGGAGCAGGTGCAAACTTATGTAATCAAAGATAAAGACGGAAAAGAAATTAACAGAGATAATTTGAAAACTTACACTAAAGTATACTGAATCTCCAATAAAGGATGATAACGGAAAACTTACAGGAGTTAATTTCACAGAGATTTAATGACTGTTCTACCTGTTGAGAGAATATACTGTTGAAATAAAAACAAGTGATGATTCTTTAAAATTTGAAACAAAAACAATTAAATTTACAGTTGAAGAAAATAAAACCGAAGAGAGAATCTTACTAGGCAAGAAACTATAAATGATGTTGTAAATATCGCTTTGAAGGTTTGGATAAACTTCCTGACGGAATAAAAAGTAACTCTTGAAAAATGTTGAGTCAAAAGAAAAAATTTGATCTTACACAAAGTAAGTTTAACAAAAAGTATTCCACGGAGATATTCCAAACGGAAAAGATAAAGTTACTATAGAAGTTCCGGAAGGTTACAAGGTTGACAGGGATCTCATTTGACATTACATGTTAAGAATGATAAAGTTAAAGAAATTGAAAATATCAAGAAGTTAGTAAACATTAACAGATAAAAAGATAAAAAGTTACAGTTTCAAGTTATGATTTGAAAAAGAAGATTGACTTTAGTTGCATGCTAAAGATAAAAATTCAGTTGATAAGTTAAAAGATTCTGAAGCGGATTTATACGACATTTACTTCCTTGATAAAAATGGTAAGAGAGTTGACGTCCTAAAGGAGAATACAATGTGTCAATAGTAAAAGCTGAAGGAAAGATAGCAAAAGGTATTTACTATGCAAATGACAAGGAGAACTTGAAAACTTTTGAATTTAAACAAGATGATAAAATGTACATTTACAACAACTCACTCTCAGGTTATGCAGTTGATTATGGTAGCCAATGAGGAACCGGAAAAACCAAAACCGGATCCACAAAAACCAAGCGAACTTGGACAACCTGGACAACCTGGACAACTCGGGAAATGAAGGTCAAAAAGGATTTAAAAATAAAAAGGACTTGTAAAGACAAATCTGATTCAAATGTTCTGGGATTTGTTGTAGTTATGATTGGTTCTTTAGAATAGTAGTGGCTGTAGATAAAAAGAGAAGAAATAAATAAGAAAAGATAATTTAAAAAGTGGTTACGATGTAGCCACTTTTTGTGTCTTTTGTGTATTTACTAAAGGACCTAAAAATAAAAGGATAAAAATAATTATGCAAAATATCTCTAAAGTCATATTTAATAAGAAAGTTTTACTTTTATGTATCTACGATATATATACTTTGCTTGTTTACAAGCAAATATGAGATCTCCATCTCGCTCTGCTACAGTCGAGATGACGTATAAGAGAATCAAATTTCATTTAATAGCTTGACGTAAAAAGTAATAAACTTCAAATAAATATAAATTAATAAAATTATTCATCTTTATTTTTAAATATTTATGTAATGCTATTGTGAGTTTAAATAATACTATTCACGTCATAGCAGTTAGCAAAGAAAATTCCCAAAACGTCATTTTTCGACTCGAAACGAAGGAAGCTGAGTAGTGGAGAAATTCAACCATTGCTTGACTGGCAAAGCAATAGTATTTCTGAAAGAAATCTAAAACTAGAGAATTAACTTTTATTGAATTTTAAAAGTAAATCAATGAGTATAATGATTTATTAAATTTTTGTAACTTAGCTATCTATAATACATTTATCTGCTATACATTTGTTTTACTGTAAACAAAAAGTAGGTACTGACGGAGTCGTTGTATATAAAATGAAATAACTCACGTCACAATACTTTAAATAGAAATTTTCCTTAACACGTCATCTCGACCATAGTGGAGAGATCTCACACTATTATTTGTTTACAAATACAGTAAGTCCTGTAAAGGACTTAGAAAATAAAAACAATTAGATAAAATTTGTAAATCACCCAAAGACTAATTTAGTATGAATGGTATATTAAAATGTATCTACGATACATTTACTTGATTGTCTGCAATCAGTATGAGATTTCTCCACTTCACTTCACCACGTTCCGTCTCTGGCTCGAAATGACGACAAAGGAATAATCTGTGTTCTACAGCTAGACGTTAAAAAGTAAATAATCACTCAAACTATTATCCTATATTTATCATCACACACAAATCTCAAAAAGCAATAGTTTAATTTATTAAACTCAAACAGTTTTTCTTCAATATTATAACTTTATAATTTTTATTGCTTATTTCTTGAATTTATATTAAAAATATTGATAGTGAAAAAGAGTTTTTAAGGAGCTACTATGATTTATTTAGATAATGTGCGACTACAAGAGTTCGCGATGAAGTTATAGATATTATGGTAAAATATTTAAAGAAAATTAGGGAAATCCGTCATCCCTTTATGATTTTGGATATTCCGTTTCAAAAAGATATAAATTCTGCAGGAAGTTATAGCAAAATATATAAACTGTGGCTGAAGAGGTATTTTCTTTTAACTCCTGTGCAACAGAAGGAAATAATACTGCAATTTTTGGGGCGGTTTCAACTGCAAAAAGGTAAAATGTAGTTTCACAGAGATTGAACACTCCTCCGTTTTTAATGTCTATAAATTTTAAAAGAGAAAAAGAGATTAGATTTTTTAAAATTGGATGAATTAGGGCTATATCGACATTGAGAGTGTAAAAATCTCGTAGATGAAAAATACTGAAATAGTTTCAATAGCTCTATGTTCATAATGAGCTTGGTATTATTAAAATGTTGGAAAGCATTGAAAAGCTATTATGAGAAGAATAAGAAATGTATTTTTCATGTTGACTCTGCACAGGCTTTTGGCAAGGTTAATATTGATGTAAAAATCCAAGATTGATATTTTTGAACTTTGAGTGACATAAAATTCATGCTCAAAAGGGATTGGAGCAATCTATGTAGTAAAAATATAAATTTAAGACCTTTTGTTTTGGGTGGAGGTCAGGAAAAAGACTTTAGATCCGGAACTGAAAATGTGGCTGGAATAATGGGCTTAAAGGTCGCTACTGAATTTATGTATGAAAATCTGGAGAATAGAAAAATATTTGGAAAATTTAAGAGATATTCTGATTTCAGGTATTTCAAAAATAGAAAATCATAAATTTTAACTACTAAAGACGGAGTTCCAACATTATAACAGTCGCTTTTGAAAAATATCAGAAGCGAGGTGCTTTTTACATTTCTTGGAGAGTGAAAAGATTTATATTTCAACAGGCTCTGCTTGTAGCAAGGGTAAAAAGAGCAGAACTTTTGACGGGATAGGTCTTGACAACAAATATAATGACGGAGTTGTAAGGATTTCTCTTTCCGAGTTTAATACAGAAGAAGAAATTAAAAATTTTTATTGAAAATTTAGAAAAGTATGTAAATGAAATTAGAATGATTATGAAAAGAGGAAGATAATGGATTATTTAATCAGTGTTAGCTTTGGAGAGTTGACTTTAAAAGGGAGATAATAGAAAAGATTTTGAAAAATAGAATAATAAGAAAGATAAAAAGGCGATAGCAGATTTTGAAGTTGAAGAATTTTATAAGGAACAGGGAAAAGTCTATATAAAGGCAGATAGAGAGCTTTTTGATGAAATGATTGAACAAATAAAAAGGTTTTTGGAATTTTTTATATCTGTGAAGTTTTAAGAACTGGAAAAAGCTTGAAAAATATAAAAAGAAGCTACAAGAGTTTTTAGTGAGTGATTTAGGAATAAATGAAGAAAAGACTTTTAAAGTTTTTGTAAATAGAGTTGATAAGAAATTTACTCCAAAAATCTCCTGAACTTTCAAGAGAGCTTTGGAGGAGTTGTACTTAGAAATTTTGAAATCTTTTTAAAGGTTGACGTTCATAATCCACAAATGCCATATATGTAGATGTTAAAGAATATGTTTATGTCTATGTAAAAAGAGATATAAGGGCTTTTGGTGGACTTCCAATTGGCTCAAGCGGAAGAGGACTTTGTTTCTTTTCAGGGGAATTGATAGTCCAGTTGCTGGTTTTGTCATGGGTAAAAGAGGTATGGAAATTGAGCAATACATTTTCATTCCTATCCTTTTACAAGTGAAAGAGGAGAGGAAAAAGTTAAAGACCTTTGCAAAAATACTTTCAAATTATGTTGGAAAAATTTACAATGACAAGCATAAATCTTTACTGATTCAAAAGGAAATTGCAAAGCAAAATGCCCTGAAAAGAAATTACTATTCTAGGCAGAATTTTTATGATGAAAATTGCAGAAAAACTTGCGATTAAACAAAATTATCATGCATTGATTACAGGAGAAAGTCTTGGACAGGTTGCAAGTCAAACTATTCAAGGAATTACAGTTGTGAGATAAACTCTACTGAAATTTCAATTTTAAGACCTTTAATTGCAATGGATAAAACTGAAATCATTGACATTGCAAGAATGATTGACACTTATGAAACTAGTATCTTACCTTTTGAGGATTGTTGTACCGTGTTTTACCAAAACATCCGGGTAACAAAACCGAAAGATTGAAGATATAAATAATAGTTTAGCTTTTTAGAAGTTGATAAACTTATTGACGAGGCATTGGCTAATAAGAAAGTGTATGAAATAAATGAACAATAAATTTTACACACAAATTTTGTTGTGATTTGTTGTATGTATTTACTTTTTATTGAAAAGGGATTAAAAATATAAGTAGGCGTTTTATTTAGGAGGTTTGAAATGAAAAAGAATTAAAAGAATTTTAATGGCTCTTACTATTTGCTCACTTTCTATTACAGCAGTAGGTCGCTCATCAAATGGAAAGATGAGTAGTGAAGATATTGTTAAGAAGATTAGCGAGTCTTCAAAATCAGTAAAGAGTTCAAAAGCAAATATTGAAAGTAAAGTAGCTTTTTAATCTTGGCGGTAAAGATATTGCTACATCTGTAACAATGGAAGCAGAGTCAATTTCAGAACCGTTGACTGTAAAAATTACTGAAAAACACAAACTTTTGGAAAAAGTTTTGATATGAATATGTATAATAACTGAAGGAAATATATATCTTCAAAATATTAATACTAAAGAGTGGATGAATGTTAAGGATGAAAATATTAAAAACATTGGAAAAACGTAAAATTCAGCTAATTTCAATGATGTAGTAGAGCTTTTTAAATATAATGCAAAAATGTAAAAGTAGAAGAAAAGGGTTCGAATTATGAAGCTACTTATTCAGGAGTTGACGATTCGGCTAAAGAGCCTTGAAGAAAATGATACTCAAATCAGCCGGATGCAGAAAAAGTACTTAAGAATATGGAAATAGAAAAGCTTGATATCAACATACGTAGTTGATAAAAACACATTTTATCCAACAGAATTTGAGATGAAGTCGTAATGAAGGTTTCAGAAGGTAATCAATCTGTATCATTTGATATGGAAATGAAAGTAAAATATTCTGATATAAACAAAGTTAAAGAAAGTAGTAATTCCCTGATGAAGTTAAAAATGCAAAAAGAAACAAAAAGCAAAAATAGAGGATGAATTACAAATATTTTATTTAATGCAGACATTAGAAGTTGTCTGCATTTTTGTGAGAAACAATTTTAATGATAACTTAATTAAAAAATATAAAATAGTTCAATCAATAAATGGATTATTTTTGAATTTTCTTTTATATTTACATTTTATTGCAAATATATTACAATTTAGTTGTCGGAGGTTTTATATGAAAAAGACACAAAAATTTTAATGGTTTTAGTTATTTTTGCTTTTTCTCTGGCAGGTTGTTCATCTAAGATTGATAATGCTGAAAATGAAAAATAGTGAAGAAAGTTATTGAAGCCACAAAATCGGTAAAAAAAGTACAAATGTAAAAATTGAAACTATACAAAATTTTACAAACCGGATCAAAAATGTCCACTCAATTATACAATTAGACATGTCAATGACGACAAATCCATTCATTGTAAAAAATTAATCGTAATGAAGAAAGAAACGGACAAAAATTGAGAGTATGTTGTATATCACAGATGACACTGTTTATGTAGAAGACATTAAGAATAAAACTTGGAAGAGGGCTACTAACGAAAAAGTTTAGAGAAGGATATAATGGTAAAAGAAAACTTGCAAATTTTGAAATTGTAACGGAATTTTTACATGCTATTCAAAAATAAGATGAAGGTATCAGAAAATGACCCAAATTATGAAGTTACTTACTCCGGAAGTGAATTCTGTTAATACAGTCTTTTCGAAAATTCTGGACTCGGTTCAAACAGGAACTGAAGAATTAAGAAAAAGAAATTATTGTAGAAAAAGTTGAAGTAAAAATATAATTGATAAAAAGACCTTTTTGCTGATAGAATGTGAAATAAAAGCTAAATTTGCATATTTCAAAGATGGACAGAGAGTTATTTTCTATATCTTTAGATGAAGAATTTTCAGTAAAAGTTTTCTGAAATTAATGAAGTTAAAGAAATAATAATACCTGAAGAAGCAAAAATGGAAATTAATAGAAGCGGATTTATCCTATAAGTAACAATAGGGTCAATTTTAAAGGGAGTTGAAAGTTAATGTATATTTTAGATGGAATTGTAAAAAGCCATAGCTTTAGTTGTTTTAGTAGTTATTTTGATTCTTTTGGCAAAAACCTACAGTTGAAAAATAAATTTACAATGAGAAAATATAAAATGGATTTTTACAATAGAAATTGTTTTGATTATTTACATAACAATAACGCGTCTGTATTTTGAATACAGTTTTCTTTCATATACATTTGTTATCGGAATAATTATATCAGCAACTACGGCCTATCGACTTTATGGTTTATATTAGAGATGGCTTGATATGGTTTTTAAAAATATGGAGATTATAGTAAAGGAAAAACTTCTTTGTATTACTTTTAAGTACAATTTATACAGTTTACTTTTTGGACAAAGAGATGGTGGTTTCTTCTTTTGGATTTGTTGAGATAATATTTATACTATTTCCAATGGTCATACTTTTCTAATTCTATTGGCCTTTCTAATATCAAATTTGATTTTTAGGAAACGGCTGGAGTATTGTAATATAAATAGGAAAATTATTTTTATAAAAATGCAGATATGGAAAAATATCTGCTTTTTATGATAATTCTAAGTTCGATGTATCTCACGATACATTTACTTTTTAGCTAAAGCAAAAGTATGAGATCTCCACAGTCGATTGTACTCAAATCAAAGATTTGAACAATCTTTGCGTCAGACCTACTATTGCTTGTAAACAAGCAAAGTTAGGGCTAGATTGACTTCGTTGCACTACGCTCAAGATGACGTATAATGGAAATAGTTTCATTTTTATGGCTGGACGTTAAAGGTAAATAAACTTCAAATTATCTTTTATAAATATAGTATGAAAAATATAATAGAAAAATAAAAATCAGATAATTATATTTTAAATATATTATTTAAAACAAAAATAATTCACGTCGCAATACTTTTGAAAAGAAATATCCCCAACACGTCATCTCGACTGTAGCGTTAGCGGAATGGAGAGATCTCATACTATGTTGTTTACAAATAATAGTGAGTCCTGCAAAGGACTAAAAATAGTTGGATAAAATTACTATGCAAATCTAAAAGCTCCATTATTATGAAAAATCCACAAAATGTATCTATCATACATTTACATTTGATCGTATGTCCTACAAAGAGCTTGTAAAATTATAGTGGTAAATAAGAACCTTTACCTTCCACGATGCTTTTGCATCGGGTGGGTACCTGGGAACCTTTGTTGCTTCGCTAATAACAACCCCACCCTTCCGTGATGCTTCACATCGGGTGGGTACCGGGAACCTTGTTGCTTCTGCAATCAACCCCACCCTTCCGTGATGCTTTACATCGGGTGGGTACTGGGAACCTTGTTGCTGCAATAACAACCCCATCCCTTCCGTGATGCTTCGCATCGGGTGGGTACCTGGAACCTTGTTGCTTCGCAATAACAACCCCACCCTTCCGTGATGCTTCGCATCGGGTGGGTACCTGGAACCTTTGTTGCTTGCATAACAACCCCACTCTTCCACGATGCTTTCGCATCGGGTGGACCTGGGAACCTTGTTGTTTCATCAATAAAAAGGAGTCCAAACTCTTTTATTTACTATTTTATATCTTGTTTTTGGAAAAATAAGATACTTAAAACTGAACAAACTATAATCCAAACAAACATTGCAATAATAAAAATCGTAGTACTTTTGTGTTGCGCTCCACCTGTTATATTTGAGATGAAAAAGGAAAAAGTCTTGATAAGTTACCTGATTTAAAAATATCGTTTCTAGTGAGGCTAACAAATTACATTTAAAAACTAAACTTACAATTATTGAAATCTGCAATAGCGAGCTCCTGAACTCCCTTTACCATAAAGCTGATTAGAGTGAAGATTGAAGCAAATGCACAAAGTGCAAGAATTGCAATAGCTGTCAATTTTATAATTTCTACTAAATCATCTGATTTTATTGAAGTTTTTGTAAATAAAATCACGGCAATCAGACCTGAAAGTACTGAAAGAATCATAAAGGCTATTGCTAAAATAAAATTCCAAATTAATTTTGAAAGTACTATTTCAGGTCTCTTAATTCCTTTTGGATGCAACATTTTTAATCGTTCCTGTTTTAAAATCACTTCTGATAAATATCATACAATTATCAAAAATATAAAAGTTGTAGGATTTGTTATTATTCTATATTGAGAAAAGAGAAAGCTTTTTGCCCTAGTTTTGACGAAAGAGCTGACGCTGAAAATATACTAAAGCAAGTCAAAGCCATTGTGATTAATGTACAAATCCACCAAAATTTTTGATTTTTGCAGTTTAAAACCATCATATTTAAAAACTCTATTCATGTTTGCCTCCTATAAGTTCCATAAAAATAGTCTTCCAAATCAACATTCTTAAAGCCATAAGCAGTTGGAATTACTCCTTTTGAAGTTATTTGTTTAAGAATTTCATCAGAATTTGTTTCTTTCGGGAGATTGTAAATTTACATTTTTCGCTATCCAATGAGTATTCAATATTACTTTTTAAGAAATTCTTCTGTATTTTGAATATCCCTCTTTAACTTTTATTTCAAAACCGTCTTCAGTTTTTCATCAGCTCTTTTAGCAGTAAATTCTTTAATAAGTCTACCTTTATCTATAACTCCATATCTTGTCGCCAATTTATGAAGTTCTCCTAAAATATGGCTTGAAATTAAAACAGTAATATCTTTTTCTCTATTTAATTTTAAAATTAAGTTTCTAATATCTCTAATTCCTTCAGGATCCAGTCCCGTTTGTAGGTTCATCAAGCACTAAAAATTCAGGATTTCCTACAAGTGCAAGGGCTATCGAAAGTCTTTGTTTCATACCAAGTGAAAAATCTTTCGCTTTCTTTTTCATTGAAAAATCCAATCCTACAGTTTCAAGTAAATTATTAATTTCTCCTTCACTAAGTTTAATTCCAACAACTTTGGATTGAGCAATTATATTATCCTTTGCAGTCATCTTTGGAAATATTGCAGGATTTTCTACAATCACATCCAATTTTATCTCTTCCTTCAAATAAATTACTTGAACCAAAAGTTCAATTTCTCCACTTTTTTTCACAAAGACTGAGTAAAATTCTTGTAAAGTAGTCTACCGGCACCGTTTCTTCCGATAAATCGTAAATATTCCACGTTTGATATTCATATCAACGTTATCTACGGCTATTGTTTGACCGAAAATTTTAGTAAGACCTCTTATTTTTAAAATATCATCCATAAAAACCTCCTTATAAAGTTCTTGAACTATATTTTAACACAAAACAGTATCTACATCAATATTATTGTGAAGCAATAAGGTTATCTTGTTCATGCAGTGTAGAGCACTTAGGAAGGGCGAGATTTTATTGTGAAACAACAAGGTTCCTGAACTCACCTGATGCGAAGCATCGTGGAAGGGTGGGGTCCCTGATTTATTAAATGCTGCATCTACAATTTTCTAAAAAGTTTCGAACTCATTCCTACAAACCAAGCTAATACCATTGGAATTACCCAACCAAGACTTAAACTATAAAAAAGAAGACTTGAAACCAATTTAGTAACAAAAGGTAAAGTTAAATTTACACTTTGTAATGATTCTAACAACAGCTATAAAAGTTACTGTATAACAAACTAATCTATAAGTAAATTTATTATATCCAAAAATATTTTCTGTAAGTCCAAGTAGTATTAAAACTATTGAAACAGGATAGATTGCAACCCAAAACGAGAACTGAAACTTTAATATTGTGTTAAGTCCGAAGTTCGTAACTAAAAATGATAAAATGTCCAAAATACTATCCATTTATTATAAGATACTTTTTCTTTTGTCAAATTTTCAAAGAATTTACTTATACTTGTTATAAGTCCTATACAGTTGTTAGACAAGCAAGAGTAAATATACTGCAAGTAAAACTATTCCGAATTTTTCCGAATACATATTGTGAAACTATAGTTAATATTTCAGCACCATTTTTACATTTTCAGTTAAACCTGATGTTGTGACTCCTATATAAGCAAGAATTGCATATATTACAAAAAGGAAAGAACCTGCAACTAAACCAACTTTTTACAGTATAACCTATAACTTTTTCTTTCATTTTCAACTTGGAAAGATTTTATTGCAAGTGAAATTACAAGACCGAAAGTTTAAAGTCGCTATTGTATCCATTGTATTATATCCTTCTAAGAATCCTTTAACAGTTGAAGAAGTCGCATAATCTCCAACAGGACTTGTTACAGCATTAGGATTTTTAAATAAAACTCCAACAAACATTACTGTTATAAGATAAAAGAGCAGGAGTCAAAAAATTTTCCCATTCTTGAAACTAATTTATTTGGCTTTTAAAACAACCAAATAAGCTACTCAAAAAGAATACAAAAAGTGTAAATAAGTCTTGACACATTTACTGATACATTTTTCTGGTAAAAATGGAGCAACTGCCATTTCCTGAAGGAAGGCTTCCTGCTCTTGGGATTCCAAGTCCATATCCCCATTGACATATATCATAGTAGTAAATATAATTGCAAAATATTTATCCACTTTACTTGCCAGATTTGAAAGACCTTTAGTCTTTTGCAACACAAACAACACCCTAATATTGGAAATACAACTGCTGTTACTCCAAAGGCTAATAAACTTTGAAAAACTTGCAGAACCTGCTTGTTTTTCTAATAGAGGAGGAATAAATTTCCTGCTCCAAAAAAATAAAACCGAATAGCATTATTGCCACACTAAAAATTGTTCTCTTTGATAAATTGTTTTTCATAAAAACCTCCAAAATTTAATCTTGACATTTTGTTTAAATAATCTCATTATATAAAGGTGGTAAATTGATTTCGCAATAAGAATCTCACCTTCCACTGATGCTTCCGCATCGGGTGGGTACTCGGGAACCTTTGTTGTTTCATTAATAAAAAGTCTCTTGTTCTATTTAGAACAAAGGACGAAATAACTTCTGGTACCACCTTAATTTTTTTCAAAAATGAAACACTCAAACATCTAACAATGTCGGGTTTTTGTAACGCAAACCACTGCGGGATTCCTTACCTATTTCACGAATCCTTTGTAAAAGATGATTTTCAAAAATTTTTCCGTATTAGTTCACACCAACCACTAACTCTCTTAAACTTTCAATTTTCTACTCTTTCTTTCAAATTTAAAATTTATTTTCATTATTTTATCATCTATATTTGTCAATATTTTTTTCGGTTTTTATAAAACAGGAAAATTTTTATATCATTAATTTACCTGTTTTTTCATTAAGCGAAAAATATGAATATTTGTTGATTTTATTTATAATAAATGTTAGAATAAAAATTACAAAATGGTTTAAGGAGGTTTAAATGAAAAAGAGAGATATTAATTTACAAAATTTACAAATTTTTTTCTGATTTATCAACTGAAGAAATTGATGTTTTTAAAGATGAATTAAATATAATGAGATACATACATTTTTATTTAAACCCGGAGATAAAAGCCGATACAATGTATATTATAGCAAGTGGAAAAATAAAAGTTTTTACGATAAGCAGTTCCGGAATTGAACAAATGCTATATATCTATCAAAAAGATGATTTTATCGGCGGACTTAATCTTATAAAAAGACAGCTTATATCTACTATGGACAAGCCATTGAAGACACTTTGGTCATTTCTCTTCCAGAGAATGTTTTGATAAAATTATAAATAAACTATCCAAAAGTTACAATAAAAATTTTTGGAAGAATCCTTTTTAAGAATTCGTCATGCAGAAGATTTAGTAACAAGACTTATAGAAAACAGTGCAGATGTAAAAGTCGCATCACTTCTTTTAAGTTTGGCTAGAAACTTCGGCATACTGATGGAATTTTTGTTGGAATTAAATATAAGCCGTGAAAAATATGGGATCCTTTGCAGGGCTTACAAGAGAAAACTGTAACCCGAAAACTTGCGGAACTAAATTCAAAAGGAATAATAGAATTGATTGAAACGAAAAATACTAATAAAAGATGTTGACTACTTAAAAGATATTATAGTACAGAGATAATGGAAATTATCTCTTTTTATTGTAAAAAGGATAATAGTATGTCTGAAAGAAATAAAAACAAAGTTCTATATGTATCTCACGATACATTTACTTTTGCTAAAAGCAAAAAGTATGAGATCTTTCGACTCGTTGCACCACGCTCAAGATGACGTATAAGGGAAATAACTTTGGTTAGTAATTAGACGTTAGAAGTAAATAAATTTTAAATTGTCTCTATTAAATATATAAGAAAAATATAATAGAAAAATAAAAAATTATATAATTTTTATTTAAACATTATAATTTTTATTTAAACATAATATATAAACTAAAATGTTTAACGTCATAATGCCTTGTAAAGAAAGGTTCTAACACGTCATCTCGAGCGTAGTCGAGAGATCTCTAACTATTGCATTGCGCAAGCAATAGTATTTCTGAAAGAAATAAAAACAAAGTTCTATATGTATCTACGTGACATTTACTTTTTGCTAAAGCAAAAAGTATGAGATTTTCAACCCGTTGCACTACGCTCCAAGATGACGATGATAATGGAAATAGTCTCATTTTATGGCTACAAACGTTAAAGGTAAATAAAACTTCAAATTATCTTTATAAATATGGTAGAAAAATATAATAGATTAAATAAAATAAATTAAAAATTCACTTCATTACATATTAATATAAAACAAAATAGTTCACGTCATAATACTTTGCAAAAGAAAAGCCTAACACGTCATTTCGACCGATAAAGCGAAGCTGAGTGAAGTGGAGAAACTCACAACTTTGTTTTCTTATAATCAAAAGTAGGTCTGACGGGGTAATTGTATCGTTAGATATATTGTCTGAAAATCTCACACTATTATTTGTTTACAAATAATAGTAAGTCCTGTAAATGACTTAGAAGTAAAACAATTAGATAAAATTATTGTGTAAATCTCCTAAAGCTCATTATAATAAAAAATTTTTTATAGTCAATCAAAATTGAATCAAAGATTTTCTTATTGTTTTATGACTTTTTAATCTTATCGTCATATTTTGTTGAATTTTATATATATGGTATAATACATCACGAGTTTTTATACTATAATTATAATTTCTAATAAATATAATATAAGGAGAGAATAAGTTGGAGTGTTATGGTATTTTTAAAAATAGACTTAAGTTTGCTTTGTATAAAATAATCAAGATATTAAAGTAAATGTAAGGTTCATTTTAAAGAATAATTATAAGGAGGATAATATAGTGATGTAATTAGTATATTAATGATATTTGTGTTATTATTCGGTACTGTTGCACCTAGTTTTGAAAAGTGTCTTTTTGCGAATAAGAGTAATGAAAAATAATATTGTTTATACTGACAAAAAGATTAACTCTGATGTCAAAAAGAGTTTAACTGATAGCTCTAAACTATAATGAAAAACGATAGAGAAAAACAAAAAGAAGTGGATATAAAAACTGGCATCAAAGCTAATAATACTAAATCTAAAGAGGGTAAAAAGACAGATTCTATGTCAGGAAAAAAACTTTAGATAAGAGTGAGAATAAAAAGATAGAGAAGGATAAAAAGTCTGATACTGAAAGAAATAAATCAAAAAGAACAAACTTTATTACTGAAGTTCGTGATATTATGAGAACTCCAAAAGAGGTTGATGCTACGATAGTAGAGTCTAAGATAGTAGAGATAATAATGAAAAATCCAACCGCACATTTAATTTCTATGAGGCATTTAAAATAAAGATTAAATGGATGTTAGTAAACATGGTAAGACTTTGAAAAAGGAGATTTTTCAAAATTAAAAATTCCGGAAGAATTCAGATTGGCACACAAAGTAGAGTTTGATTAAAAACGGAAGACGGGAAAGTTTTAGGGACATTTAGTTGCAACTCCTAATACCAATGGTGGTGCTGATATTGTAGTTACTTTTGAAGAATATGTAGAAACACATGAGAATATAAAGGTGAATTCTTTGATTCAGCATTTAATATTTCTAAATATATTAAGAAACTGATGGAAGTTATACTATCTTATACTTTTTGATGGAAAAGACATATAATCATAATATTGAACTGAAACCAAATGTAAGTAATAATGAGGTTTTTGTAAAGTGGGCGAATAAAACTCAAGATGGTTTAAAATGAAGGGAATGGGTTCTTAGGTTAAATTTTTAAAAAGGGTATTTTTGCAAATGTTGTTATTAGTGATGAGCTCACATCTGAAACGGAGTATTGCCTTTAAATATAAAATATAAACCGGATACATTTAGACTTAAACAAGTAGAGTTTAATAGTACCGGAGATGATATATGGAGATAAATATAAATCTATTAAATATGAAGAATTGAAAAATTATATTACTTTTGACAAAGATATGCGAAAATTTACCTTTAGAAATGAGTGATTTCTAAAGGATCAAAAGGTTATTCCGCAGATGGTAAGTTAAATGAAACACAATGGTATCTATTTTATAAATCCACTTATGAAAAAGGATTAAAATTAAAACAAAGCGGAATTTAAGTCAAAGAAGAAACAATTGAAAGATCTAGCTATATCAATCTGCAGAAGGAAATGGTTCCGGGTGGTGGTGACTTAACAAACAAAAATTAAAATTAAAAAGTAGATTCTGATAATACTGATAAACCTCTAGCAAAATGCAAAAGTTTAAAATTATAAAAAGGAGATACTCAGCAAGGTATGGAATATCGTGACTGATGCTAAAGGAGAGGCGAAACAGAACGTCTTCTCAAGGTGATTATGAAATAATAGAGACAGATGCACCTCTCGGTTATATGCGTGATGACAAGCCTATACCGGTAAAAATTATAGATGGCCAAGCAACGATTACAACTATTAAGAATAAAAAGACAAAAAAATAGAAGTAAAAAGTAACAAAAGTTTGGAAGATAAAAGATAATCAAGACGGAAAAGAGACCTGAAAGTATAACAGTTAGGTTATTTGCAAAACGGACAACCAACTAATAAAAACTCTTACTTTAACAAAAAGAAAAATGGTTGAAGGGAAGTTTTTGACAATCTTGATGAATACAAAAGACGGAAAAAGATTGATTATTCAATTGAAGAAGAAGATATTGGAAATGGATATGCAGGTTTTTATCATACAGCCATCAGAAAACAGAGTTTAAAAATAATAAATACAAGACAAACTGAAAAAGTAAATATAGCAGGAGAAAAGACTTGGGAAGATAAAGATAACCAAGATGGAAAAGCGTCCGACAAAAATTAAGGTTAAATTACTTTTAAACAAGTTGAAAATGAAACTCCTGTAGTTGTAGAAACAAAAGAAGTAGAAGCTGATGCAACAGGTAAATGGACTTATTCTTTTGAAAATCTTGATAAGTATGAAAAGGCAAAACTAATCAAATACAGTATAGATGAAGAAGAAGTAACAGGATATACAAAAACTGTAGAAGGATATAATATTAAAAATTCATATACACCTGAAGTAGTAAATATAGCAGAGAAAAGACTTGGAACGATAATGATGACCAAGATGGAAAGACCTGAAAGTATTAGCACTTTTATACAAAACTGTAAAACGGAATAAAAAGTAAAAGTAGAAGAAAAGATGTTACAAAAAGCAAATGGTTGGAAATATGAATTTTAAGAATTTGCCAAAATATGAAAAAGGTAAAAGAAATTAAATACAGTATAGAAGAAGATTCAGTAGCGGTTATGTAGGTTCATTGATGGCTATAATCTTACTAACACTCATACACCTGAAAAAGTAAATGTAGCAGGAGAAAAGACTTGGGAAGATAAAGATAACCAAGACGGAAAAGCGTCCGACAAAAATTAAGGTTAAATTATTTAAACAAGTTGAAAAATGAAAACTCCTGTAGTTGTAGAAACAAAAGAAGTAGAAGCTGATGCAACAGGTAAATGGACTTATTCTTTGAAAATCTTGATAAGTATGAAAAAAGGCAAACTAATCAAATACAGTATAGATGAAGAAGAAGTAACAGGATATACAAAAACTGTAGAAGGATATAATATTAAAAATCATATACACCTGAAGTAGTAAATATAGCAGGAGAAAAGACTTGGAAACGATAATGATGACCAAGACGGAAAGAGACCTGAAAGTATTAAGGTTACTTTATACAAAAACTGTAAACGGAATAAAAAGTAAAGTAGAAGAAAAGATGTTACAAAAGCAAATGGTTGGAAAATATGAATTTAGAATTTGCCAAAAATATGAGAAAAAGGTAAAGAAATTAAATACAGTATAGAAGAAGATTCAGTAGCGGGTTGTGTAGGTTCATTGGATGGCTATAATCTTACTAACACTCATACACCTGAAAAGTAAATGTAGCAGGAGAAAAGACTTTGGAAGATAGAGCTAACCAAGACGAGCGTCCGACAAAAATTAGGTTCATTACTTAAACAGTTGAAAATGAAACTCCCATAGATGAGAAACAAAAAGAAGTTTCAAAAAGGCACTGATGGTAAGTGGAAATATGAATTCAAGGATTTACCAAAAATATGAAAAAGGCAAACTAATCAAATATAGTATCAGATGAAGAAGAAGTACAGGATATACAAAAATTGTAGATGGATATAATGTTAAAAATTCACGTACTCCTAGCAAAACAAGTATTAAAGTAACAAAAGCTTGGGAAGATAAAAATGACCAAGATGGAAAGAGACCAACAAGTGTAACAATTAAATTACTTGCCGATGGAGTAGAAACAGGTGATAAGCTTACTTTAACAGCAGTAAATGGCTGGAAGGAAGTTTTGATAATCTTGATGAATACAAAAGCCGGAAAAAAGATTCAATATTCAATTGAAGAAGAAGATGTTGAAATGGATATTCAGGTTTTATCAGTCAAACTCAAATACTGAATTTAATGTAATAAACAAAAAGAGAACCCGAAAAAGACATTTGTAGAAGGAACAAAGACTTGGAATGACAAAGATAACCAAGACGGAAAGAGACCGACAGAAATAACAATCAACCTATTAAAGAACGGAACAAAAATAGCTTCAAAGAAAGTTACAAAAGCAGACGATTGGAAATGGAAAATTTGAAAATCTTGACAAGTATGAAAACGAAAAGAAATTAACTATACTATTACAGAAGAAAAAGTAGAAGGATATACTACAGAAGTAAAAAGGATATGATGTAAAGAATTCATACACCGGGAAAGACAAGTATTCAAGTAACAAAGGCTTTGGGAAGATAAAAATGACCAAGACGGAGTAAGACCAAATAGTGTAACAATTAAGTTATTAGCTGACGGAGTAGAAACAGGAAAGAAACTGGTTTTAACAAAAGCAAATAACTGACAGGAAGTTTTACAGACCTTGACGAATACAAAGCAGGAAAGAAGATTGTTTATACAATCAAAGAAGAAACAGTTGGAAAACGGATATATAAGTGTAGTAACAAAAACAGGAGAAAATACTTTTACAGTAACAAATACGAGAACTCCTGAAAAGACATTTGTAGAAGGTGTGAAGACTTGGAATGATAAAGATAACCAAGACGGAAAGAGACCGACAGAAATAACAATCAATCTATTAAAGAACGGAACTAAAATAGCTTCAAAGAAAGTTACAGAAGCAGATGGTTGGAAATGGAAATTTGAAAATCTTGACAAGTATGAAAACGGAAAAAGAAATTAACTATACTATTACAGAAGAAAAGTAGAAGGATATACTACAGAAGTAAAAAGGATATGATGTAAAGAATTCATACACACCGGGAAAGACAAGTTTACAAGTAACAAAGGCTTGGGAAGACAAAAATGACCAAGATGGAGTAAGACCAAATAGTGTAACAATTAAATTATTGGCTGACGGAGTAGAAACAGGAAAGAAAACTGGTTTTAATAAAAGCAAATAAATGGACAGGAAGCTTTACAGATCTTGACGAATACAAAGACGGAAAGAAAAATTGTTTATACAATCAAAGAAGAAACTGGTTGGAAAATGGATACAAGAGTGTTATTACAGGAAATGAAAAAGAAGGTTTTTGTAGTAACAAACGTAAGGACACCTGAACAAAGAATACCAAAGACAGGGAGCAGGAAGTAATTCAGCTCTATATACAGTATTATTAGGATTGTCAGGAAACAGTTATATTTTTCAGTATTTAGAAGAAAGAGAAAAGAAAACTTATAATATTTCTATATAAAAATCTTTTAAATAACAAGCTATAATAAAATAATATACAGCATAGAACGCTGTTGATAGGAGGACATCTAAAATCGAATAGATGTTCTCTTTTGTAAGGAAAAATTTACGTCAAAGTAATTTTAAAGAAAAGTTCCTGACACGTCATCTCGAGTTTGGTAGAACAGAGTTGATTTAACTCAAAATGATATATAGGAGAGAAAATATTCGTGAATAAATTTGTATATTAAAATTACAAAAAGTCTCATATATAAATTGACAAGGATATATTTTTATGATACTATTTAAAAGAATAATTTTAAAAAGGGGATATCTCATGAGAGTTAGTAATTTAACAAAAAGGTTTTTCGGCATTTTTATTAACTTTAGCTGTTTCTATGAGCATAGTTGCTACAAATGTTAAAGCCGAAGGATTTTCAGCTCAGGAATTAATTCAAGACAACATCTTTCATTGTTGGAAACAAAGCTAAAGATGTTAATATTGAAAATTCAATCAAAGTAAATAAGGCTAATTTGAACAAAGATGAGAGAGGAATTTATATTGATTGGGAAATTGTTTCAAATGTTAATTCTGAGGGTGGAGGAGTTTATGCGCCTCTTGTTTCGCCAAAAGGATGGAATAATCATAATTGGCATTCAATTTTACTCCAAATTCTTTTAAAAAGATCCTGAAAAATTTAAAGATAAATGGAGAAAAAGCCAAAATACTGCAACTGCTTTTTCATACGATATTAATTGGGAAAATGCTTATAAATTCAGAAAAACAAGGTGAAAAAGATTTTGATAATGATATTGAAAAGATTCTTCACAAAAAGGTTCAGGTTCTAAATCAGGAGAATTGAAATACATTAGCTAAAAATTCAAGATACATGATTTATGTAACTAACTTAGTAGGTAGAACAAAAGGTAAAACCTGTTAAATGGACTTTTAGAACTTATATACAAGAAAGTTTTCTAAAAAGATGCTCAAAAATTTGTAAAATTGGCTATTTCTTATGCAGAAAAGCTGGAGGAGAACGCACAAGAGTTAAAGTTGTTGAAGTAAAATTAAGAATGTTATTGATTTCAAACAAAAATACTACAAAATTTTGGAGATAAAGAACAACAACATGAAAAATCAGCGTTCTTTGCAGGACAATCAATAGCTAACTAACTGAAACAAATGCTAAAATTTCAGATAAGAGTTTGAAAAATTATAATTTTGAAGGTTGGAATACAAATGTTGATGGTTCAGGTACTAAGTTTACAAAAGATACTAAAATAACAAAAAGATATGGAAGTATTTGGAAAATGGAAACCACTTGATGTCTTTGAAATAGAAGATGAACAAGTTATTCTAAAACTCATGCAAAAGTAACTTTTAAACTTGGAGAGGAGTAAAAAGGAAAAGTTAAAACTTATGCTGTTAAGAAGGAACAGTTTTAGAGCAAAAATATTTCCCAAATGTTGAACTTGAAGAAGGATATAAGGATTTGAAATGGACACCTGAAAAAAATACTGTAATTGAAAAAGATACTGTATTTAAGCAAGTGCTACTAAAAGGAATCAAATTCAAACCCAAACGGTGGAAATAATAAATCAAATGGTGAAAACGGAAGATCGAACGATAAAAATGAAATGTTAAAGCCGGAAGTTGGTAAAGAGAGGGAAAAGCAAAATTACTAAAGACTGCAGTAGCTACTGGTTCATTAGCGATGGCACTAGTTAGTTTAGTTGGGTTAGGTTTAATAAAAAGAGAAAATAGTTAATTTTAAAAGCAAGTTTTAAGCTTGCTTTATTGTAAAAATATTACGTCAAAGTTCTATGCAAAGAAAAGCCCTCAACACGTCATCTCGAGCATAGTGTAACGAAGTCAATCTAGCCCTAACTTTGTTTACTTGTAAATAAAAGTAGGTTCGACGTAAAGATTGTCCAAATCTTTGATCGGCTACAATCAACTGTGGAGATCTCAACTATTGCTTGCTGGCAAGCAATAGTATTTTTGAAAGAAATAAAAATAAAATTTCTGTATGTATCTACGATGATATTTATATTTGCTTGTAAACAAGCAAATATATGGAGATCTCTCCACTATGTTTCGCTCGGTTCTACCTCGGTCGAGATGACGTATAAGGGAAAATAACTTCGGTTAGTAGCTAGACGTTAAAGGTAAAATAAACTCAAAACATCTTTATAAATATATAAGAAAAATATAATAGAAAAATAAAAATTATATAATTTTTATTTAAACATTATAATTTTATTTAAAACATAATATAAAACCAAAAATAGTTCACGTCATAATGCTCATGAAAAGAAAAAGCCTCAACACGTCATCTCGAGCGTAGTCAATCTAGCCCTAACTTTCGTTTACTTGTAAACAAAAAGTAGGTCTGACGCAAAGATTGTTCAAATCTTTGATTTGAGTACAATCGACTGTGAAAATCTCAACTATTGCTTGCTGGCAAGCAATAGTATTTCTGAAAGAAATAAAAACAAATTGCTATATGTATCTACGATACATCTACTTGCTAAAGCAAAGAGTGGGATCTCCCACTATGTTTCGTTTTGGTCTCACCCGGTCGAGATGACGTATAAGGGAAATAACTTCGGTTAGTAGCTGACGTTAGAAGTAAATAAACTTAAAAACATCTTTTATAAATATATAAGAAAAAAATAATAGAAAAAGTAAAAATTATATAATTTTTATTTAAACATAATATAAAACCAAAAATAGTTCACGTCATAATGCCTTGTAAAGAAAAAGCCCTCAACACGTCATCTCGAGCGTAGTCAATCTAGCCCTAACTTTGTTTACTGTAAACAAAAGTAGGTCCGACGCAAAAGATTGTCCAAATATTTGATTTGGCCAATCAACTGTGAGTCTCAACTATTGCTTGCTGGCAAGCAACAGTATTTCTGAAAGAAATAAAAACAATTGCTATATGTATTCACGATATGCATCACTTTTGCTAAAGCAAAGTAGGAGATCTCCGCTATGTTTCGCTTTGCTCCACTCGGTCGAGATGACGTATAAGGGAAATAACTTTGTTTTATGGCTAGACGTTAGACGTAACAAACTTCAAATTATCTTTATAAATATGGTAGAAAAATATAATAGAAAAATAAAAACATATTTTTTATTTAAACATAATAAAAACAAAAATAGTTCACGTCATAATACTTTGCAAAGAAAAGCTCCCCAACACGTCATTTCGACCGAAACGAAACATAGTGAAGTGAAGTGGAGAAATCTTCATACTTTGATTGTAAACAATCGAAAAAGTAAATGTAGTAGATATATAAAAATTTACTAATCGGTTATTTTTAATAAAAACGTTCGATTATTTTTTTAAGATAACTAAAACATTAGTTATTGACTTATTTTCCTTTAGATGTTAAAATTTGTATTTGACTGAAATAGGTCAAATAAATTTTCAAGGAGTATTTTATGAAAAATTTTTAAGAGTTTTTAGTTTTAACTATGATTCTTGGAATCACTGCATGTTCTTCAAAAACAAGCAGATAAGAAAAAGAAACACAGTAGAAAAAGACAGAAAAGAAAAACTAAATGTTTTTGACAAATTCTCAATGACTGAAAAACTATGGAACAAATTAAAAGGTATATGAAGAAAAACATAAGGATATCGAATTGGTTTATACTTTGATTCTTCAGAACTTTAAAGAAACAAATCGAACAAGGTGCTGATGCGGATATCTTCATTTCAGTACCAAAACAAATGAACGTATTGGATAAGTCAAAGACCTGAAGCAAGTGAAGTTATTGACGAAGCAACTAGATTTAATCTTTTAGAAAATAAGGTTGTTCTTGGTTGTTGCAAAGGGAAATTTTTGGGTCTTAAAGATTTCACAGATTTAATCAAAAAGCTGAAATTTCTAAAATAGCACTTGGAAATTTGACGTTCCTGTTGGACAATATTCAGAAGAACTTTTGAAAAACTTAAAAATCTGGGATGAAATTCAAAAGAAAGTTACTTTAGGAAGCAATGTTAAGGAAGTTACAACTTGATTAAAGAAGGAGTTGCAAAACTGTGGTATCATCTATGCAACTGATGCTTATTCAGTTGGACTTGAAGTTGTTGCAACTGCAAAAAGAAGGAATGATTAAGACTCCTGTTTTATATCCAGTATGCAATTATGAAAAATTCAAAAATGCAAAAGAAGCCAAAGAATTTTTAGAATTTTAAAAGGTGATGAATGTAAGGCAATTTTTGAAAAAGTTGGCTTTACAATGGCGAAATAATTTAAATAAAAATACAAAATAGTAATAAGAAAGGGAAGTGTTTATGGATCTTTATCCTCTTTTAAATTCGCTAAGAATCGCATTAATTTCTTCTGTGATAACTCTTTTTATCGGGATATTCTTAGCATATTATATTTCAAAACTTAATAGATTTGTAAGGGAATTTTGGATGTTATTCTAACACTTCCTTTAGTATTACCACCAACGGTTATCGGCTTTTTCATTTTTGAGATTATTATCTCCGAAAAGTGCAATCAGAAGTTTTTTTAGAAAAATTTTTCAATAAGACTTGTTATGAATTGGTATTCTGCAAATCTTTGCAACTGTAGTCGTAACTTTTTCCTCTAATGTATAGAATAGCCAGAAGTTCTTTTCAAAAATTTCGATATGAATTTAAAATATGTTGCTCAAACTCTTGGAAAGAGTAACACTTGGATTTTTGGAGAATAACTTACCTACTTGTAAACAGGGAATTTTAGCAGGACTTGTTTTAAGTTTTGCAAAGAGCTGGGCGAATATGGAGCGACAAGTATGGTTTCAGCTATACTCCAAATGATACGGCAACAATTTCAACAACTCGTTTATCAGCTTTTGAGAACTGGAAATGACGCTTTAGCATATAAATGGGTATTTGTGAATATTGTGGTTTCATTTACAGTTCTTTTAGTTATTATAAATATGTTGGAAAAAGAAAGGTTAAAGATTAATTTTTAAAAATTGAGTAATTTATGATTTATGTTGATATTGATTTCGGCAAATTTAATTTAAGGTCAAAAATTTGAATTTGATAATGAAGTAATGGGACTTTTAGGAGCATCAGGAAGTGGGAAAAAGTCTCACTTTTAAAAATGTATTGCAGGAATTGAAAAACCTGATAAAGGAAGAATTGAATTAATGATAGAGTTCTATTCGACTCTGAAAAAGATAAATATTTCTCCAAAGGACAGGAAAAATAGGTTATTTATTTCAAGATTATGCCTCTTTTTCCTAATATGAATGTCTATGAAAAATATTAAAGTGGGTACAAGAGAAAAGAGAATTTTGATAAATTAATTATGGAAAACTTGAAGAAATGAGGATTTCCATTTAAAAGATAAAAACAAAATGAAATTTCTGTGGAGAAAAACAGAGAGTTGCTCTTGCGAGATTACTCATAAACAAGCCGGAAATTATCCTTTTAGATGAGCCTTTTTCTGCATTAGACGATTATTTAAACATGGAAAAATAGAATTGGAAGTTTCTGAGTTTTAAAAATACAAAATTCCTACAATTTTAGTTTTCCACATAGTAGAGCGGAAGTCTATAGACTTTGTAAGGAAAATTTGCGTAATGTCAAGGGAAAAAGTGAAGAGCTATGGAAAAGAAAGAGCTTTTAAAAATCCAAAACTTTTTCGTCCTGCCTTATTTCAGGGTTGTAAAAACTTTTCTGAAATTGAAAAGATTTCGAAAACAGACTTAGAGCAAAGGACTGGGATATTGAGCTTGAATTAGACGATATGATTTTAGAAAAATCATAAAGTTTTAGGAGTTCGTGCTCACTTTATCGAATTTATAAAAATCAGAAGAAAAACTCATCTGAAGTTGAAATCGACAAGGTTATTGAGGATGTTTTTACTTTTATAACTAGTTCGTAAAAAGGTGCAAGAAAATCCATAAGAGTTGAAGTAACTAAAGACATTTGGAAAAAGGTTGAAAACGAAAAAATCTTTTATAACTTTAGAAGATTTAATTTTTGCTGGAAGAGAAAAATAATTAAAAATCGAGATAGGAGATTATATGAAAGATAGATTTGGAAGAAATATCACCCACCTTAGAATTTCAGTTACTGATTTATGTAATCTAAGATGCAAATACTGTATGCCCGAAAGTGGAGTTGAAAGTCTTTGTCATAGTGATATTCTATCCATTGAAGAAATTGTTGAAAATAGTTAAAGTTGCATCGAAAAACGGAATATTAGTTAACAGGCGGGGAACCTTTGGTTCGTCGCGGTTTTATTAATTTGTGTAAACAGATTTCTGAAATTAATGAAATTGAAGATATTGCAATAACTACAAATGGAGTTTATCTAAAAGAGATGGCAGATGAACTTTTGAAAATAAAGTTAGAAGAATAAATTTCAGCCTTGACACTTTGATAAAAAGAAAAGTACAATGATATAACAAGGAGAAATGATTTTGATAAGACTATGGGAAAGTCTTTTTATGCAACAAAAAGGGCTTTAAGGTCAAGATAAATGTAGTTCTAATCGGTGGCTTTAATGATGATGAAATAGAAGACTTTGTAAATTTAGCAAATAAATACGATTTGGAAGTTCGTTTTATAGAGCTTTATGCAAATCGGAGAAACTGCAAATTTACTCAGGATAAATTGTGTTTCAAATAAAATTGTTTTTAGAAAAGTTCCAAAATTGGAGTTCGACGGAGTTTCAGGAGTTGCAAAAATCTATAAGATAAAGGGACAAAGGTAGAATAGGACCCATAAGCCCTATAAGTTGTTCATTCTGTGAAGATTGCAACGTATAAGATTAACAAGGATGGAAAAACTAAAACCTTGCCTCACATTCAAAAGATGAAATAAAATCTAAAGGCTTGAGTGGAGAAGAACTGAAGAAGCCTTTCAAGAGAGGAATTTTTGAAAAACCTGAAAAACATCATCTTGAAGACGGAAAGAGTGAAAGTACAAGAGATATGAATAAAATCGGAGGTTAAAAATGGAAGAAAAGTCTAACTCATATTAATGATCAAGGTCGTGCAAAAATGGTCGATGTTGGAGAAAAAGAAAAGACTAAGAGAATAGCCAAGGCTTGCAAAAGTTAAACTAAATGAAGAAACTTTTAATATAGTTGTAAATGGAAAGGCTAAAAAGGCGATGTTCTAGCAGTTTCTCAAGTTGCAGGAATTATGGGAGCGAAAACTCCGATATAATTCCTAATGTGCCACCTGATAAATTTAGTTGATATGACATTGAATTTAATATGGATTATGAAAACTTTGAAATAGAAACAATGCTACAACTAAATGTGTTGGAGAAACTGGAGTTGAAATGGAAGCACTGTCAGCAGTTTCAATGCAAATTTCTAACAATATATGATATGTGCAAGGCAATTCAAAGGATATTGAAATAACAGATATTAAATTATTGGAAAAATCAGGTGGAAAAAGCGGAGATTTTTGTGAGGGGTAAGTAATGAAAGTTTTAGCAGTAAGTATAAGGAAAGAAAGGAATAAAAACATCCTCGAGAGTACATAGAATTAATTGAAGATTACGGAATAGACGGCGATGCACATGCAGGAAAAATGGCATAGACAAGTAAGTTTGCTTGGTGTTGAAAGTATGGAAGCTATGAAAGAAAAACTTCCTACACTTTCAGCAGGAGATTGCAGAAAAATATCTTAACTGAAGGAATTGTCCTTTACAAATTGCCTGATTGGGACAATCTTAAAAAGTAGGAGAATGTACACTGAAGTTACACAAATAGGAAAAAGAAATGTCATCTAGGGCTGTGAAATAAGACATATTGTTGGAGATTGTGTTATGCCAAGAGAGGGAATCTTCACAAAAGTAATAAAAGGTGGAAAGATAAAAGCCGACGATAAAATTGAAATTGTAGAAAAATAGAAATAGAGTATTTTAAACATATATAGTTTTATAACAAAAACAGTATCTGGAGTGATTAGATGCCGTTTTTGTAATTTACACAATTTTTAT
>BNJU01001625.1_pt1 | contig 68259 bp, 86 predicted proteins | sample 8539281 | NCBI WGS metagenome assembly BNJU01 (sample SAMD00202456, study PRJDB9452) | human saliva metagenome | isolation source: human saliva | place: Japan
CGAGAGAGCAAAAACTCTCTGATGGCACTGCACCCAAAAAGTTAGACTGAAAATCTAACTTTTTGGGGTATTTATGTTAAATTATCATACAATGATAAGCTTAAAATTTTTGAACTCAGAAAGCAAGTGCAAAACTTCAAGCAACTTTCAAATCAATTAGATGTGGATAGTTCTGGACTATATTATTAGCCTTCGACCCTTTTGCTACTCATTTTTTTAGAATCATAAAATTTTAAATTTCTGTAAAACCATAGTAAATCATTTGATCGAACCAATCGGCATATTGGGTTTTGACTTCTAGCTCCTTGTCAGTTGTCTACCCCACACCGATGTTTCCTGACTATCATTCTAAGTTTCATTGATAAGTTCGTTAATAGTATTCCTTTCTAAATTTGATATAATAAAGATAATAAAGTTTGCAGGGGTATAATTATGACAGAAAAAAATTTGTTTTATTGTGACTGCTATCGGAGAATCTGGTACACCAACTAGAGAACGTTCTGATAAGGTATATAAGTATTTAATTGCTCCTGTTTGTGAGGAGTTGGGTTATAAACCTATTCGCGTTGATCACGTTAATGCAGTAGATAATATCAATGAAACTATTATCAATCATTTAAAGACAGCTCCTATGGTCATAGCAGATATGACAGACCACAATCCAAATGCTTTTTTTATGAACTAGGCTTTTAGACAAGCGCTTGAGCTTCCTCTTGTTCCAATTATAGAGAGCGGAGGAAAGATACCTTTCGATGTAATCACAACTCAGTACTGTTTTTTTACGATACAGATGTCTCAAAAATAGAAGAATCAAAGAGTAATCTTAAAGCTAAGATAAAAAAAGTTTTGAAAAACTTCAAAATGCCTAGAGAAAGATTCCCGTGAACTACTGACTTTAGAAACTGTCAACTCAAACATGAACAAGAAATTAGATAAGATAATCAATTATTTGGAAAAAAAGTGATTATTCTCCTCGTATCAATTCATTTTCAGATAGTATAACTAATTCGTTAATTAAAAAAATGGTCTGACTTTAAACGATAATTCTAGAATTTCTCAGATTCAGATTCAGCGATTATTCCAAGAAGATAAGAAATAACTAGTTTTTGCCATTGTTGATTTTTAGTATTTTTCTTCAATTTTGCTGTTTAAAAAGTATAATTGTCCTCAAAAATATCATTGAGGGCATTTTTTCATATTCCCTTCCTATTCTCCTAAATCAAGCCCGCTTTCGTCAAGGCCCAGGACATCACACACTCGGTTCTTCAATCTGTCACTGCCCTTCCAATATTTCAGCAATTCTGAAATGGTTGGCTTCTTCACTCAGCAAGCACGAGCGAGGTGCGTTTGTGTCATTCCTTCTGAACTCAATTTCTCTTTGACCAATTGAATCTATTTTTGATGTTGTTGGCTCATATTCTCTCCTCTCTATTTCTCTCTCCTTTTTGCTATAATAAAAGCAGAAAGGAAGGTGAATTTTATGTCGCCAATTACTAATGAAAATGTCCAAATTTGGACACTATATGTAACTGTGATTATTGCTGTAATCGGTTTTATTTTAAATACCATTTCACTCTGGCAAACAAAGAAAGCAACAGAGGATATGGCAAAGCCTTATATTAATGTTTATGTAGATGCATATGCAGTTAAAAATCAACAACGTACCTATGTTTTTAAAAACTTTGGCCAAACTCCAGCATATATCGATAATATTCAGATAGATGGAGAATTGGATTCGTTGAATTCTATTCACCGCTTCGACTCACTCATCGGAAATATGATTGCTCCAGGACAAAAATTTACATCATCAATACAAGAAGGTTATAAAGGTCGAATCACACTGACAATTACCTACTCTGATAGAAGGAAAAACAAATATACAGATAAGTTTGTACTTGATGCTACCGTGGCATCTGCAATGCTCTACACAGTAAACGAGAGCAATAATAGCGACTCTCCTGCAACAGCTATCAGACAATCGACCATGGCTTTATTACGCGATCGACGATAGCCTCATCTCAGAATGATTTTTACAGTCATAGTGAAAAAATAATAAGATCATTTCCCAAACTCCAAAAACTAAAAAGGCCAGCGAACAATATCGCTGGATCCAAAAACTATTGAAAATTTGAAAGATTGGCACAAATACAGTACAAAAGGCTTACTATTTAAAAATGAATCAGGCAGCCCTAAAAGTATTGTGCATGTCAATAACTTGCTGAATCTAGTTTGGAGGAAGTACCCTGATTTCAAACGAATCACACCTCATGGATTTAGGCATACACACTTCTCACTACTCTTCGAAGCTGGTGCTACTATCAAGGAAGTCCAGGAAAGACTCGGTCATAAGAATATTCAAACCACTATGGACATCTATGCTCACGTCACCCAAAAAGCAAAAAGATGAAGTAGCTGACAAGTTCGCTTCTTACATTGGTTTTTAAAAATATGGGTATCAGCGTGGGTATCAAAAACAAAAAAAGAGGCTCTCCGAAAACTCGGAAAGCCTTATTTAATGCTGCTTAGAGCGATTATTTTTGCGATTGGGTAAACAGAAACTTGTTTCTTATCGCGACCTTTGCGTTCGAAGCGTACTACGCCTTCAACTTTAGCGAACAAAGTATCGTCTCCACCACGTCCAACGTTCACACCTGGGTAGATGTGAGTACCGCGTTGACGGTAAAGGATAGATCCACCTGTTACAGTTTGTCCATCAGCTGCTTTAGCTCCAAGACGTTTAGCTTGAATCACGTCCGTTTGATGTAGAACCTCCACCTTTTTTTGTGGGCGAAAAGTTGCAAGTTAGCAAGATTCAATTTCAACATAATTGTTTTCCTCCAGTTAGTTTTTCTGTGATAACTCTTGTTTGGACGAACTCGGATGAGTTCTCCGATAAGTTTGCCATCCCTAAGAAAAAAATGATTCAAAAGAATAGTTGGGTCATTTCTCTTTGATGAGGTGGAATGTCTGTCGGGATTGTGACCCGCATGAAGCCACCCTCTTCTTCGTTTAATTCTAGTTCCGGTTCATAGCCTGCAAATTTCTCAACTGAGTTGACAAAAGTTAATGGCAAGCGTAGAAACCGATGCACACGACATCTAAGCCGTATTCGCCACTTTCGGCGTGACCAGTAATTTCTGCACTCCTCAGCTCGCCATCTTCGGCTCGTTCAAAGACTGCTTGTATCATGTGTTCTCCTAAAAATTAAGCGTTGATTGCGTTGATGACAACTTTAGTGTAAGGTTGACGGTGACCTTGTTTACGGTGGCTACCTTTTTTAGGTTTGTACTTGTAAGTAACAACTTTCTTTTGTTTTCCTTGTTTTTCAACAGTTCCAACAACAGTAGCTCCTGAAACAAGTGGAGTTCCGACAACAGTGTTTTCACCACCAACAAGAACAACTTCGTTAAATGTAACTTCTTGACCAGCTTCAACGTTCAATTTTTCAACGTAGACTGCTTGACCAACTTCAACTTTAACTTGTTTTCCGCCAGTTTTAATGATTGCGTATGTGCTCATTATGCACCTCCTATGTATTTTTGGGTTTCCCCGTATTTTGTGAAGACTCGCCTAGCATCGTGGGACGAACCACTTAAGCTCAAAGGATGAGCAACGATGATCGAGCGGTTGCACAGGCATGTGCATAGTCAACTCTCTAAGTATATCACTTCTACTAACCTTTGGCAAGTGATTTCATTTAATGAAAACGGATTTTCAAGTAAATAGCCTCATTCTTTACTTCCATTTATTTCAAATATACAATCTGCCCTTCTTGATTGACATGAACCTCAATAGCTATCGGAGGCTTCAAATGTTTTTTAGCTGATCTGGCAAGACTTTTATTACTATCTGAAACATTGACCTTTCGCTCTTTCCCATCAACCGTAATAGTGAAGGTAATTCGAGAATAGGTAGACTTGCTTCCTCCTGTCTCCGTATCAACACCAGTAACTAAAGCCGTTTTTAGCTCGGTTGTCTGATTAGTAAATAATTGTAGCGCCAAACACCATTGGTCACACGATATCCTTCATAAGCAGGAAAGATAATAAATATAGGAAGAGAGCCAATTATTGTAACAAAAATAGCTCTGCCCTTACTTTTATGGCTTTGACGTATGATTTCCCATTTATTTCTCATGGCCCTCTTGACAGAGCCAGCTTCCTTAATACTTAAATGAAATCCCCAAAATAAGAGAGCATACAAGCTCAGGAAAATCTGAAAATGAACTAAGAGACCAAGTAAATAAGTCCAACTGGGCATTCCAAACAGCAAAGCATTATCTTGTCCATCTTTCCAAGACAATGCTCCCATGAGCCCACTCAAAAAGGAATCCCATTCGTTCATAAATACCCCCTCTTATCTTCAGCATTAATGGATACAATTCTAGATTCTTTCAGTAAAAAGCTACTTCTAAACTCCTACAACAGCCCTTCAATCAGCTCGTCAACTTCATCAGTCTCTGCTTGTGGTCTGATCTCAGTAATCATGATGCCTGCTACCGCACGCTCAACTAAAGCTTCCACATCCATACGTTGCTCATACTGCTCCGCATTTTTGAGTTTCGGATTAGTCTTTGGACGATCCGGTGCAAAGATGGTACAGCAATCTTCGAAAGGCTGGATAGAGATTTCAAAGGTATCGATGGCCTGGGCGATGTCAATAATCTCCAACTTGTCCATGGTCACCACTGGACGGATGACGGGCGTATTGGTCACGGCATTGATGGCCTGCATGCTCTCCAGTGTTTGGCTGGCAACCTGACCAAGACTTTCCCCATTGATGATGACTAGGCCACCACGAATTTGACGGATACGGTCTGTAATGCGCATCATAAAGCGACGGGTCAGAGTCATGAGATAAGCTTCCGGCGCCTTGGCTTTAATCTCTTCTTGAATCTCAGTAAAAGGTACCTCGATAAACTGGATATTGCCCCCAAACTTAGTCAATTTACGAGTTAAATCGTGGGCTTTTTTCAGCGCACCCGGGCTGGTATAAGGCGGGCTAGCAAAGTGAACCGCTTCAATGTCCACACCACGCTTCAAGGCTAGGTAACCCGCTACTGGAGAATCAATCCCACCAGATAGCATGAGCATGCCTTTTCCAGAAGTTCCAACCGGCAGACCACCTGCTCCCTTAATGGTTTCATAAGAGATATAAGCTGCTTCTTCCCGGATCTCTACTTGGAGGTTGATATCCGGTTTTTTCATTTGGGCTTGGATACTTGGAAGAACTTCAAAGACAGCGCCACCCAAGGTTTGATTGAGTTCGCGACTATCGAGCTCAAAGGTATGGTCACTTCGTCTGCTAGAAATCTTGAAGGTCATCCCTTCCTGGTAGATTTCCTGCATGATTTCTTGAACGGCTGAAATCAAGGCTGGGACAGATTTTTCAATCTTGTAGACGGGTGAAAAATTTTGAATCCCGAAGACCTGTTTGAGGGATTCAGCTACCTGTTCATAATCCGTTCCATTTAGATAGGCATGGGCCCGGTCCCGATCGGCTGTCACTTTGACAGCTGGGTAAATGGACAAGACATCTGAGATATTATTGCGCAATTTATTAATGAAGCGCATCCGGTTCTTTCCTTTAGTAGAAAGCTCCCCATAGCGGATCATAATTTCTGAATAAGTTAATGGCATAGTAACTTCCTTTTCTTTTCCTTAACGCACCTTACGTGTTTTTTCATAGATCAGTTTGAACTTGGTCAAAAATTGCTCGACCTGACTCATGTCATTTTCGAGATCGAGGCTAAGACGGACAGCTGTTTGCGCCAGAGCCTTATCGACTCCCATAGCGATCAGGGTTCCAGCTGGTTTGCCAGCCTTGGAAGAACAGGCAGAGGTTGTCGAGATATAAATCTCATACTCTTCGAAAGCGTGGACGATGACTTCTCCTCGCACTCCCTTGATACCAAAAGTTAAGATATGGGGTGCAAAGCCCTCATCTCCTGAGAAGACAGTCACATCTGGGTAATGAGTTAATTCCTCACGAATGACTTCCTTCAACTGATGGCATTTACGCTCAAAATCCTCTTGACGCTCCATCGCCAAGCGCAAGGCCTTGGCAGTCGCTGCAATTCCAGCTAAGTTCTCAGTCGTCGAACGAAGGTCCTTTTCTTGTCCGCCACCTGTTAAGAGGGGACTGATCTTTTTGCCTTCTTTGAGATAGAGGAAACCAACCCCACGAAGTCCATGGAACTTGTGACTGGAGAAGGTCGCTAGATCCACCCGTTCTGGCAAATAGAGAGCGGTTGAAACCTTAGCCAGCGCCTGAACCCCATCGACATGGAAAGTGATGGTCGGACGATCCGCCAATAGGTCTGCAATAGCTTGAATCGGCTGGATAGAACCCACTTCATTATTGACAGCCATGATCGAAACGAGGGTTGTATTCGGACGCAAGAGTTTTTCCAGCTCTTCTACTTGGACAAAGCCATGCGCATCGACTGGAGCAATATCCACTTCAAATCCTTGACCTTGTAGCCAAAGGGCCGATTCCTTCACAGCTGGATGCTCAATAGCTGAGACAATGATATGCTTTCCATAAGGAGCTTTTTCAAAAGCAACTCCCTTGATCGCCCAGTTGTCTCCTTCAGTCCCACCTGAGGTGAAATAGATTTCTTCTGCTTTCTTGCCTAGGAGGGAAGCAATCTGCTTACGAGATGCCTCCAAGATCCGAGTCGCTTGACTTCCCAGGTTGTGCAAGCTGGAGGGATTGCCCCAAATTTTGCTTGCGACTTCCGTGTAGGTAGCCAAGGCCTCGGGATAAGGTTTGGTTGTTGCTGAATTATCAAAGTAAATCATCTTCCACTCTCTCCTAATCAATTTTCAATCATCTTATTGTAACATTTATAGGTTGGAGGGACAAGGATTTGCAGGCTTCATTTTGTTCCTAGTTTCAGACAGAAAACTTGTAAATTTCTCAAAATAGCTTATGATGAAGATGGAGAGTTTTGTAAAACGCTTACAAGAACCCCTGTTGTTTTTATGACCTACTCAAGTCCAGAACTGGAACTGATTGAAGTTACAAGGAGACAAGCATGAAACGACCGATCTATTTTTTTCCATTGCACTAGCTGGAAGTCTTGCTCTTGGAGGACTACTCACTGTCCTACCACCACTTCCATTGCCCTCCCTTCTGCCCGACTAGCCTGTCACGGTAAAGGACAGTGTGACCTACAACAGCCCTTGGAGAAGCCACCATACTTTAGGGAAGATGAAGGCAGCCTCCGCGAAATGAGCCTTATCCAACCAATCCCTGGTGAATCCGATAGCCACATCGAATTCAAATGCTTGGTCGAATATAATGGCTGGTTCCGTCGTATCATCCGTGTCAAAGATGTAAAAAGTGATTTCAAAAACCAAAGGAATTCAAGGGTAAGATTGACTACTCTATCCCGGATCCAAACAAGATAGAGATTCAGGCGAATGGCCAGTTTATCTCTCCTAATGACTCCTCTAGTTTTAGTAACCATGAAATCATCAGCCAGCCTAGTCAAACAAACCAACCAATTTCCGTCTCTGAAAAAGGACAGGCAAACTTTGCAACGTCCTCTGAAGCAAGCGAGACTCAAAACGTCCAGTTTGAAAGCAATTTGAAATTTTTAAAAACCTCTTCCATTTCTTCTTAGACATTTTCATAAAAATAACGTATAATGACTAAAGTGTTCACATAAAAGAACCAAATATGAAATGAAGAGGAAACAGATTATGTCACAATACTCACGAAAAGAAAAACACCAAGACAGCAACAGACCATCAAGAAGCGAAAAAGTGAAACAGAGCCTTTCTTTATTCCAGATGATTGTCGCAACGATTGCTAGTCTTCTCGGTATTATCGTTACTTCCTTTACTATTTACAGTATCATGAAACCAACAGCTAAAACAGAGGAGAAAAAAGATGGCTCCACTAGCGTTGTGGTTGTCCATGAAAAGGATGGATCTGCTACTGATTCAAGTGCCACAGGAACAGATACCAGTGCTAGCAGCAGCCAAGCATCGGAAGCAAGCTCTGAACAAACTGATTCATCACAGGCAGAAACCAGTGCCAGTGAAGCTCCTGCAGACACAACACCTTCTGCTACTGATACCGAATCATCTGCTAACCAGTAAAAAAAGACCGTTTGGTCTTTTTTTGTTTCTAAAATAGAAAAACCTCTGTCGGTCAGAAATCCTGATCAACAGAGGCTTATTTTTATTTGATCACTTCTTGAGTTTTCGCGTAGTTGGCTTCGACAGCTTCTTTTTCAGCTTTCCACCAGTCTTGGTTGTCTGTGTACCACTTGATGGTTTCTTCTAAACCTGCTTCGAAGTTTGTGAATTGTGGTTCCCAACCCAATTCTTCACGTAATTTTGTTGAATCAATAGCGTAACGCAAATCGTGACCAGCACGGTCTGTTACACGGTCGTAAGCATCTTTTGGTTGACCCATTTTTTCAAGGATGAGCTCAAGCACTTCCTTGTTATTCTTTTCACCATCAGCACCGATCAAGTAAGTTTCACCGATACGACCCTTAGTAAGAATCGCCCAAACACCAGTTGAATGGTCGTTGGTGTGGATCCAGTCACGGACGTTCTTGCCTTCACCATAAAGTTTTGGTTTGATACCAGACAAGATATTGGTGATTTGACGTGGGATGAACTTCTCGATGTGTTGGTATGGACCATAGTTGTTTGAACAGTTTGAAATGGTTGCCTTAACACCGAAAGAACGAACCCAAGCCTTCACGATCAAGTCTGAAGCAGCCTTGGTTGATGAATAAGGGGATGATGGGTTGTATTTGGTTTCTGCTGTGAATTTTTCACCAGGACCTTCCCCATGTCCAGGAAGATCTTCGCGCAATGGAAGGTCTCCATACACTTCGTCTGTTGACACGTGGTGGAAACGAATATCGTACTTGCGAGCCGCTTCCAAAAGTGTGTAAGTACCAATGAAGTTTGTGTGGATAAATGGTGATGGGTCGTTCAATGAATTGTCATTGTGGCTTTCAGCCGCATAGTGAACGATGGCATCAGCCTTAGCAGCCAATTGGTCAACCAATGCTGCGTCAGCAATATCACCCACAACCAATTCAACACGGTCCCCAAGGATTTCTTCGATGTTGGCACGGTTACCTGCGTAAGTGAGTTTGTCAAGGACTGTCACATGGACGTCTGGATGGTTGTTGTAAACATAGTGTACGAAATTGAACCGATGAAACCAGCGCCACCGGTTACGATGATGTTTTTGTATTCAGTCATTTTTTCTCCAAAAAATTGTTTTTTCTTTATCGTTCCTTAAATCAATCTTTTTTTAGCTTTCCTTAGGTGAGTACGGACGTCAGCGAACTTCGAAGAAGTTCCATGACTAAGTTTTGAGCCTAATGTCTCAAAACTTCCGAGCACCTGAAACATTATGGTTCAGGTGCTTTTCTCACGGCGGAAAGCTAAGCATATAGCTCGCTTCGCTCGTTTATAGCAAACCTAAAAACTATATAATAATTTTCTTGATTGTTTTAAGAGCTTCATTTTTACAAATCTTCTGCTTTTAGGGGTTTGACGTCTTTGAGCAATGGGTGGTTCTTGTCTGCTTCTGAGACTTCTGCTGCTTCCAAGTTTTCCCATTGGATGTCTAGGCTTGGGTCTGCATAGTTGACAAATGCATATTTTGGTTTGAGTTCCAGTGCCCAGTAGTCATTGACCAAATAGCTGTAGGCTACTTTATCAGACAAGACTTGGAAACCATTGGCTACGCCACGAGGAACAAAAATCCCTTTAGAGGCATCGATCACAGTTTGATAGGTGTTCCCAAAGGTTTCACCTTCACGAAGGTCTACCCAAGTTCCAAGAACCTTTCCTTCATCTGCCACAGAAATGTACTTGTCCCAAGGCTCTGCATGCAGACCACGTAAAACATGCTTGCGTGAGAAAGAAACGTTGTTTTGCAACTTGCCTTCCGCAAAGAAGCTTTCAGGAAATCCAAGAGGAAGCATTTTTTCCTTTTGGAAGTTCTCCTTGAACCAACCACGGTTGTCCCCATGGACTGGAATATCAAACTCCAACAAGCCTGGGATGGCTTCAATCTTGCGGGCTGCTAATTCTTTTCCGAAAAATTGTTCTGTCATTAAGCTTCTCCAATCAAACGGAGCAAGTATTGTCCGTATTCATTTTTCTTCAGCGGTTGCGCCAATTCATGAACTTGTTCTTTGGTGATATAACCCATGCGATAGGCGATTTCTTCAAGGTTGGCAACTTGGACGTTTTGCAAGCGTTGAACAGTCTCAATATATTGAGAAGCCTGCAAGAGACTTTCATGAGTTCCTGTATCCAACCAAGCAAAGCCACGACCCATGAGCTCAACAGAGAGATCTCCACGCTCCAAATAAGCCTTGTTGACATCGGTGATTTCAAGCTCTCCACGAGGACTTGGTTTGATGTTTTTAGCAATCTCTACTACATCATTGTCATAGAAGTAAAGTCCTGTCACCGCAAAGTTGGATTTTGGATGTTCTGGTTTTTCTTCGATAGAGATAGCGTTCATATCCGCATCAAACTCTACCACACCGAAGCGTTCTGGATCTTTGACTTGGTAACCAAAGACAGTCGCTCCTTTTTCTTTTGCTTCAGCCCGTTGCAACATCTTGGTTAAGCCATTTCCATGGAAGATATTATCTCCAAGAACGAGGGCAACATGATCGTCACCAATGAACTCTTCACCAATGATAAAGGCTTGTGCTAAGCCGTCTGGGCTTGGTTGCTCTGCATAAGAGAGGAAATACAAGTTCAGAACCATCTCAAAAAGCTCTTCAAAACGAGGAAGATCTTTGCGGAGTTGAGATAATCAAGATTTCTTTGATCCTGCCAACATAAGAGTTGACAATGGGTAGTAAATCATTGGCTTGTCGTAAATGGGCATCAACTGTTTGGAAGCGGCACGAGTCAAAGGATACAAACGAGTACCCGAACCACCAGCTAAAATAATACCTTTCATAATGTTAGGCCTTTCTACGTATTCATTACCCCTATTTTATCATGTTTATATAAAAAGTCACCTTGCATTTGTGTTTGCAAGGTGATGACCAGAGATGAGAGTTGTAGAATTGTTAGCAGTGGTCTTACTCATAATTCAAATAGATTACTGCTCCTTGACTGAGTCGTCTGAAAGCCTTACCTTGTAGTAGAGCCCACTCAACCACTGCGTCTTGCTCGACAATCCAAAGACAATTGAGAGGCTAGGACTTTTGTCCCACTCTCTTCTTCACATATTGTTCAACTGGATAATCTGCTGGATCTAAGCGCACCGTTCCTCCTGCCACTAGTTGGGCTAGATGCCAACCAATGAGGGGACCAGTTGTGAGGCCAGACGAACCTAGTCCACTAGCGACATAGAGGCCCGCTCGATCAGGAAGAGCTCCCCAAAATGGTGAAAAATCACTGGTGTAGGCACGAGTTCCCACGCGCTCGCCGATAACTTCCGCTTGAGCTAGTTCTGGATAGTAAGACAGGGCTTCTGTTTCCATCTGATTCAGCAAAGCCTGGTCCACCATCAGGTCAAAGCCCATCTCATTTTCATGGGTGGCTCCCATACTGATCTTGCCATTTTGAAAGGGAATGATATCCAGCTCTCCTTCTGGCATGACCACGGGATAGTCATCAGTATCTAGCTCTAGCTGATAATCCCGCAACTGTCCTTTTTGGGGACGGACATCGACTTGGTAGCCAAGTGGCTCGAGATTTGCCCCAGCCAGGCCCCTGTTGCAAGGATGACTTGGTCATAGTTTTCACCAGCAATCTGATAGCCATGATCCGAGACTGATAGAGCAACCTCTTCCTTGATCACTCGTGCCCCACTGGCTTTAAGAAGGGTTTCCGTCAGAAGCGCTCCCTCCACATGAGCTCCACCTGAGGCATAAAGGAGCTTCTCAAAGCCTTGTAGTTCTGGGAATTGTTGGGCTACTGCTTCCTTGGTCAAGATTGCCAAGTCTCCAATCAAGGGAGATTCTTCCCGACGACTCAGTGCCAACTGATAAAGCTCGTCTAATTTGTCCTCCTTTTTCTTGAGGAGATAGACACCGGTCTGCTGGTAAAAATCTGTTTTGATTCCGTCCTTGGCCAGGTCTTCTACCAATTCTTGGTAAAAATCAGCTCCCAGACGAGCCAGACGATACCAGGCCGTGTTCCGCCGTTTGGAAAACCAAGGGCTAATAATGCCTGCCGCTGCCTTAGTTGCTTGGCCGACTCCATGGTCATAGACAGTCACATCCACTTGTGCTTCTTTGGATAAATAATAGGCTGCAGTGGAACCTACGATCCCTGCACCGATAATGGCTACTTTCATCATGACCCCTTAGATATGGTAAAAAGGATTGGTGCTGGCTTGACTGCCAATCATTTCAATCTCCCAGGCTTCCTCAGCCTTCCACTGATTGAGCTTTTCTACTAATTTTGACACAAAGAGAACCTCGATATGGTGCCCTGGATCCAAGGCCAAGAGGCCATCGCTCAGCATGTCCTGAGCCGTGTGATAGTAGATATCTCCGGTGATATAGACCTCTGCTCCCTTGGCGAGAGCATCCTTGTAAAAGGACTGGCCACTTCCTCCACAGATAGCGACACGCTCAATAACCCGATCCAAATCCGCCTGATCATAACTGACTATGCGCAAAGCATCTAAGCCAAAGGTTTCTTTGACCTTGTCAGCCAACTGGCCAAAGGTTTGGGCGGGTACCTGACCGATGCGCCCAATTCCGAGTCCTTCTCCTGTTATACTGAGGGGCTCTGTATCTTCAATGTCCAAAAGTTGACAGAACCAATCGTTGAGACCATCTGGGACAATGTCAATATTGGTATGGCTGACATAGACTGCGATATCATGCTTGATCGGGTCAATATAGATCGATTTTTGAGCCCGATCGGCTACCAAATCCTTGATGGGACGGAAAAATCGGCGCGTGCTTGACGATGATCGAGTCCACTCCATGAGCGATGGCTTCAGCCACCGTCTGCTCGCGGATATCTAAAGGCAACCATGACCTTCTTGATGTCTTTTTGCAGGGTACCGACCTGTAGGCCACGGACATCTCCCTCCATGGAAAGCTCCTGAGGACAATAGGCTTCATAGCGTTTGATGACTTCACTTGCTAGCATTTAGGACCTCCTTGATTTGTGCGATGCGCTCTTCTAATGATGCTCTGGCAGATTGATTCTCAACTGGGACTTGCTCAAGGCAAAAGGCCAATTTCTCCACTTCCTTGGACCACTTTTGGACAAAGGCTGGAGCTTGTTCCGCATCAAATAGGGACCAAATCGTAGTTCCTTAGCTGACAACTCTTGAGAACCCTGTTCCACCACGAGGATCTCATAGAACTTCTCATTTTCTTCCAAGATAGCTTCATCAACAATGCGGAAATCATGGTCTACTAACCAAGCCCGCAGTTCATCCTCTCGATTATTGGGCTGCAGGACCAAGCGAGAGACATTGGCTAATTTTTCAAGGCCTGCCGCTAGGATATCCGCAATCAAGCGTCCTCCCATACCTGCAATAGTGATACAGAAATGCCGTCTGCTGGTTCAAAGGCAGCCAAACCATTGGCCAGACGGACCTCAATCTTGTCCTCCAAGCCATTATCTGCGACATTTTGGAGGGCAGACTGATAAGGCCCTTCTACCACTTCACCAGCAATAGCAACCTCAATCTTACCTTCTTGTAAGAGGGCGATTGGTAGATAAGCATGGTCACTCCCCACGTCCAACAGACGCGCTCCAGCTGGGACAAAGCTAGCCACTAAGTCCAAGCGATTTGATAATTTTGTAAATTCCATGTGCTACTTTCTAAACTTTTATTCCATCCCTTAGTATACCATGTTTGCACCATTAAAAAAAGGCGCGACGGCGCCCTTTTCTTATGCATTAATTTCCTTATAGTCCACTTCCAAGCCACGTTTTCACAGCTGGGCGATTGGCGATTTTTCTCTGTCCAGGCTTGCAAATGCTTGTACTCCTTCACATCTAGGAAAACTCCTGCACGGTCCCAGACCTTGTCTTGAGCTAGACGGCCATACCAAGACCAGATAGCGATATCTGCAATGGTATAATCCTCCCCTGCGATATAAGGTTTGGTTGCGAGTTCCTTGTCAAGAAGGTCCAATTGGCGTTTGGCTTCCATGGCAAAGCGGTTGATGGCATACTCGATTTTTTTCAGGAGCATAATGGAAGAAATGACCAAAGCCCCCCACCTAAAAATGGCGCAGCCCCTGTCTGCCAGAAGAGCCAGTTGAGCACTTCTGTCCGTTTAGCTAGGATCTGTCGGAATCAATTGCCCAAATTTCTCTGCTAGATACAAGAGAATATTGGCTGATTCAAAGACCCGAATCGCTTCCTCTCCTGATAGATCCAACATGGCTGGAATTTTTGAATTGGGATTGATGGCTACAAAGTCACTGCCAAATTGGTCGCCTTCACCAATCTTGATGCGATAAGCATCATAGCCTGCATCCACTTCTAACTCTTTTGAGTTCCTCCAGCATAATAGTCACCTTGATTCCCATTTGGGGGTTGGAAGGGTATAGAGTTGGAAAGGCTGATCGCCTTTTGGAAGAGTCTGTTCAAAACGGGCACCTGCTGTTGGTTGGTTCAAGCCACCCCAAGCTCCACCCATTTGACTGGGTGCTTCCCATACTTCTGGTAATTGATAGTCTGACATCTCTTTTCTCCTTTTTCTAAGTTACTACTAGCATATCAAATCCAGACGCTCCTTTCAAAAATCTGCTACGCTAGCTTTACTTGACTTTTCTTGGCAAAATGATAGTATAGAAAAAATACATTTTATGGAGAAAAAATATGTCCACGATTGACTTTCATAGTTTGGCAAAGACAGAATTACACTGCCACTTAGACGGTTCCTTGTCTCTTCCTACTATTCGCCAATTGGCAGCAATGGCCAATATTGACCTTCCTGCTAGCGATGAAGAGCTCAAGCACCATGTCACTGCACCTGCCCACTGTGAGAATCTTTTGGACTATTTGGAGGCCTTTGACTACATTCGCCCTCTCCTTCAGACCAAGGAAGCCCTGACCCTTGCTGCTTATGATGTGGCCAAGCAAGCTGCTCTCGAAAATGTCGTCTACATTGAGGTTCGTTTTGCCCCAGAATTGTCCATGGACCAAGGGCTCACTGTCCCAGAAACTATCGATGCTGTCTGTGAAGGACTGCGCCAAGCCCAGGATGAATTTGGCATTGTTGCAAAAGCCCTCGTTTGTGGTATGCGCCAGTCGGATCAAGAACTCACCTCTCGTATCCTGGCAGAAGCCAACCAAGTTAGGGATCAAGATTTTGTCGGCTTTGACTTCGCTGGGGATGAACACCACTACCCACCACAAGCCATTGATGCCCTCATCCAACAGGTTAAAAGTTACAACCGTCCTATGACCCTGCATGCTGGCGAGTGCCACTGTCCAGCCAACGTCGCTCAATCCATGGCCTATGGTATCAAACGAAATGGCCACGTGACCTTGCTAGCGGATGAACCAGAACTTCTAAAAGAGTTTGTGAAAAATGGGGTCACCGGTGAGCTCTGCTTGACCAGTAACCTTCAAACCAAGGCAGCTACCACTATGGAAGACTTCCCTTATCTCAAGATGAAGGAAGCTCAAGCCCATATCAGTATCAACACCGATAACCGGACCGTCTCTGATACCGACCTGACCAAGGAATATACCCTCTACCATCGCCACTTCCATACGACGCCAGTCGACTTTTACCAGCACAATGTCGATGCTATCCAGGCTTCCTTTGCTAGTGACGAAGAAAAGCAAGAACTCCTGACCAAACTAGAAAAAGCTTACGCGGACTATTTATAAACGAAAAAAAGCTAGCACTCAAATAAGTGCTAGTTTTTTTAATCTTTCCACAAATCCATCGCCTGTAAGAAATCATCTGAAACTGTAACATTTTTCAGGCTGAAGGGCTTCCCGTTCTTGTTGTTTGATCTTTAATTGTGTCAAACTGGTAATGCCCTCCCGTCGCCAATTGCGCAGGATGGCCTGAATGTATTTCCAGTGAGGCTTGCCGTTAAAGACAGCTTCTCTCAAGGCAGCCTTTACAATATCAGGGTCTGTTTGGTCCTGCTTGACTGTCTGCGTCAAATCTTCAATTTCAAATGGCGTCAATAAACGTCCCAACTCCTGCTCAAAGGTTTTGACCAAATCAGCCAGTTCATTTTCCGCTTGCTTGTCTTGCCCACGCTGTGCGTTATCTGTCTTACTTTGAAGCAAGTCATCCAAGCGTTCGAGGGCAATGGTCGCATCAAAAAGAACTTCAATCTCGCCATCTAACTCAATGGTCCGATATTGGAGCAAACCTTGGTTAGTCAGGCGAGACATGGACTGGTTGACTTCTGTGACCGACTTGCCAATCGCATCTGCAATTTGATTAGGTGTGAGGCTGGATTGGTTGGTCGTGTTTTGCAAATAAAAGAACTGCCAAACCAGAAAATCCTCTGCGTCTTTAAATAAATGGTGATAATGGAAAAGTAAGGCACTTGGTAAAAACCAAATTGCCTGACTTAAATGCTTGTGAATATGTCATACTACCCCTTTATAGGTAACCATAAAATGAAATATCTTTTTCTAACTCCTCCAAACGATAAGGAGTCTCTTGGTAAACTGCATAATTGATCCAATTACTAAAGAAGTTGGCTGCCGCTAAGTTCCACCGCATCCGTGGGTCCCGACTACTGTCATCCTGATCGTAATAATTCTTCGGAAGATCTGGATTCAAGCCCGCTTTGACATCCCGCTGGTATTCCTTAGCCAAGGTATCACGGTCATATTCCAAATGGCCAAAACTATAGACCTCTCGAAGGTCTGGACTGGCCAGGATGGATAGTCCTACTTCACCCCCCTGAGCCAGGACTTGCAAGTTACTCTTCTCTAGCACTTCCTTGAGGGGGACATCTGTATAACGTGAGTGAGGGGCCAAAAAAGCATCGTCAAAGCCACGCATCAAGCGATTCTGAGGATTCATGACTGTTTGCTCATAGATCCCAGATAGCTTGTCGCAGAGGGCTACTTTTTCAATCCCATAGCGGTAATAGAGACCAGCTTGAGCACCCCAACAAAGATGGAGGGTTGAAAAAACATGGCGCTTCGACCAAGCAAAGACCTTTGTTAGCTCCTCCCAGTAATCTACTTCCTCAAAGGCTAGTTTCTCTACGGGAGCTCCCGTAATAATCAAGCCGTCATAATAGTTCTCTTTAATATCATCGAAGGATTTGTAGAAGACTTCCATATGTTCTGCCGCTGTCGTCTTAGACTCATGGCTGGTCATATAGAGGAAATCCACATTAATCTGCAAGGGAGTATTGGCCAAGAGGCGTAAGAGTTGAGTCTCAGTAGCTACCTTAGTCGGCATGAGATTCAAAATCAGAACATTCATTGGACGAATATCTTGGTGAGTTGCCCGAATATCATCCATGACAAAAATATTTTCTGAGCGAAGAATATCAACTGCTGGTAATTTCTTATCTAAGGTAATTGGCATAAAAAGCTCCCATCTTACAAGTTGTTACCTCTTATTATAAGACAGGAGCATATAGTTTTCAATTATGGTTTTTCTCTATCTAGATATAGCTCTAAACTATATTAGTAATGCATCAAGACCTTGTAATCGTAGTCACCGATAGCTTCGCGACCTTTAAGATCATCGAGCTCGATCAAGAAGGCACAACCTGCAACAACTCCACCGAGTTTTTCGATCATTTCGATGGTTGCTTTAACGGTACCACCTGTTGCCAAGAGGTCATCGACGATGAGAACGCGTTGACCTGGTTTGATAGCATCGGCGTGCATGGTCAAGGTATCCACACCGTATTCTTTTTCGTAGTCAGCTGAGATGACTTCACGAGGCAATTTGCCAGGTTTCCGAACAGGCGCAAAACCAATACCGAGCTCGAAAGCGACCGGGCATCCAACGATGAATCCACGCGCTTCAGGGCCGACGATCATATCGATCTTCTTATCCGTCGCGTATTGAACGATTTCACGAATCGCATAACTATAAGCATTGCCATCTGCCATCAAAGGGCTGATATCACGGAAGGTAATTCCTTCTTGTGGATAGTTTTCAATGCTTGCAATGTAATCTTTTAAATTCATGGTTAACTTTCTTTCATAAAAAAATTTTTACATTCCATTATACCATGAATTCTACTAACGTGCATCATTTTTTACTAAATCATTTTCCCACCCTCCTGCAATGAAAGCAAAATCCCACATCCGCAAAAGATGTGGGATTGGATTCGAAAAATCTCTTACTTCTTTTCTACCAATTCATTGTACTGGATTGTCATATCCTCAGATTTTTCAAAGAATAGCGCGAGCTGCCATTCTTGAACCAGGTACCAAGGATGTATTGTTCGGCGACCTTCTTGCTTTGGTTTCGAAGCCAAGTAACGTCTTTGCCGTAGCTAGCAAGTTTCTGTAAAAAATCACTTCCTTCAACTGTTTGATTATCCTCGTAAAGATAGACTTCCCTTTGGAGGAACACCTTATTTGTTGAATCGTATTCGAAGAACATCCGAACGTATGCATTTTCGTTTAGATGGTATTCATACCAGTAAACCCATTCAGAACTATCTCGAAACATCATGACGGATAGCTCTTCTTGACCACCAACGATTTTATCTGAATAGGGGTACATTTGAAATCCTTCATCCTCCTTCCAGATGCGATCACTCCCGATCGTTTCTGTAAAGGGGCTAAACATCAGATAGCGCATCCAGCTGCCATTTTTCAGCGTAGTTGATTTCTTCCATAGGGATTTCTCAAACTCCAGTAGATCACAGCCAATAGAGGGCAAAAAGGAGGAAAGGGCTGAGCCAGAGAAATATTTTCTTTTTTTGTTCATTAAATCGATTCCGTTAAATATTCATAAATTTCTTGCACAGATCCCTAAAAGCCATGAGTTCCTGGTCTTTGACCGTCTGCACCAAGTCCTGATAGATGGAACTAGAGGCAATCTCCTTCTTCTCCGCATCCTTATTGACCGTCATGATGCCATTTTCAATCTGGACAAAGCCCAACTCTTGGAAGATCTGGATCGTCTTGATCGACAAGACTTGTGGAATCTTGAGGTAGTCAGATAGTTGGCTGAGCTTATGGCGAATATCAAACTCAGGGAACTGATAGAGCGTTTTTGTAGAGTTTGGCATACTGATCGCGACTGCCATAACCGGTCAAATAATGAGGCCTTGTCTAGGTGATTTTTAAAATAGACCGCTTGGAAGCAATGTTCTTGGAAGAGGGCTTTTCAAGTCAGCCAGATCATCCGGTATGCGATCGATGACAATAGCAGGAGAATCTTCCCCTTCTTCCAATTGACTAAAGAGGGGAATAGCTTGTGGGAGAGGAGCATTTTTTCCCTCGGATATTATAGAGCTGGACTCCTTCTACGAGCATCCACCACCATCAGTTGCAGGGTGGTCTGTCCATTCCACTGATTGACGGACAAGGATACCACCAACTCCAAGTTTTTCGCTTGGGAGAATTCCAATTCAAATGGCCCTGGCCCAAAAAGCCACCACATCAAAACAGGGCATCGCCTTTTTGAATCTTCAACTTCAGATGGCTATTGCCAGCCCCCATAGTCCGGCTAGACTCCACTTGAAAATCACGAATGTAAAAGACAGGCTTCTTATGGTCCATCCCAAAAAGGAGCGAGACGGTCAGAAAACTCTTCAAGGTATCCAAAGTCAGCTCTTCTAGGGTCCAACTCCTCATCCACAAAGAGTGTGGATTTGGCCGTCAGGTCAATCCCTTTTTCGACAATATAGTCAGAAAAAAATCTCAGTCAGACGAGGGAGCTTGTCCACTTCCAAAGTCATACCAGCTGCACCCGCATGGCCCCAAAAGGCGATAAAGAGATCCGATGAGGGAGCTAGGGGCTTCAAAAATATGGACACTTTCGGGACTTCGTGCACTTCCCTTGGCCTTGCCTTGGTCTATGGTGAGGACGATGATGGGCTGATGGAACTCTTCAAGTAGGCGACCGGCCACGATCCCTAAGACACCAGGATTCCAGCCTTCTTTTGCCAAGGTCTGAACAGGAAGACTTGGATCGACCATGGCTTTGGCTTCATCATAGATGGCTTGGACGATTTCCTTGCGCTCTTCATTCTTGGCTTGAATCATCAGCGCAATCTCCAGTGCTTCTTCGTCGTCAAAAACCTGTCAAGAGTTCGACCGCTGGATTTGGGTCATCCAAGCGACCCAACGCATTGAGACGAGGAGCAATCTGAAAACCAACTGTTTCTTCATTTACATCTTGTGGGGCGATGGAGGCCAGCTTGAGCATTTCCTGGAGGCCGATCGGTTGGGTTTTGACGAAGGACGCTTAGGCCGTACTTGACTAGGATGCGGTTTTTCATCTGTCAGACTGACCATATCCGCAATGGTCCCAATGGTAACCAGATCGAGGAAATCTAGGGGCACCTCTTCTAGGAGGCACAAGCCAACAAAAAGCAACCCCACAGCCTGCTAGGGTGCTTAAAAAGGGTAATCGGCATTTGGATGCTCAGGGGTGAATGATGGCATAGGCATTGGGCAAGACTTCTGGCATGGCATGGTGGTCGGTCACGATAACATCTACTCCCATGCTTTGGGCCAACTCAATGGCTTCATGACCAGCTACCCCGTTATCCACTGTAATAATGAGGGATATTCCCTGCTGTTCAATAAAATACTTGTAGACACTGGCATTGGGACCGTAGCCATCCGTAAAGCGGTTGGGTAGATAGACGGTTACTTCCGCCCCCATCTGCTCCAGAGTTTCCTTCATAATAGAAGCGGCCGTCATCCCGTCCGCATCATAGTCCCCATAAACTAGGATTTGTTCATAATCTTCAATGGCTTGGCGAATGCGATCCACTGCCTTGTCCATATCGTGAAGCAGGTAGGGATCATGCAGATCTTCTAGCCGAGGTTCAAGAAAACGATCCAGCGCCTCTTCCGTCTGGATCCCTCGTTCTCCCAGTAACTTGGCTGCAGATGCTTCTAATCCTCTCTTCTTTGCTTGCGCCAAAAAAGTATCATCTGAAAAAGGGCGCAGCAAACTGCCATTCATATTTTGACGTGATCGTCTCGGTCCTTGTCTCCTGTTTTTCTTATCAGCATATTATAACATGAAAGCCAGGAATCCGGAAAATGAAAGCTAACTTTGAATCAGTAGGGGTAAAATCTTCTATCCCAGGTCTTAAAAATCAAGCTTAGCCCAGCTCCCAAACTGCGTCTGTTACAAGTCTTCTTCCAATCTTTTCAATCTTTTTAACCTACGAAAAAACCTCCCAATAAAAAATCCTACTATTTTTTATTATTTAGATACAAATTACTTGACACTGCAAAGGATTGTAATATAATATAAGAGGCCTAAAAATTATAGGGAAAAAAAGATCGTTCGGTTTTTCAGCCGTCTTGGTTTGTAATCCTTGACTTTATGGCCCTTGGAGTTATTAATTCTGTGTGTGGAAAGGACAATCAGTTTTTTATTTTAAGCTGTCACAGTCGACTTCCGCTTTTCTCTGGCTACAACGATGGTCTCTACCATTCAGTCCTAGCAGAAAATCAGTCATAAACATCTAGCCGACTCCTTGATTGAGATCGCAGATCGAAGGAGAGCCCCTCGATGGATTATTCCACAAAGTAGGAGGTCAGTCAGTGAGGAACCATCCTTGTCGGTATAGAACTGGACACGCTTAAAATGTGTGGAAAAAGTGATGGACTTCAAACCAGGAAAAAGGAATGGAGGAACAAGTGAAAAGCTTTCTATAAAAAAATTATTCGCGTTTGTAGCAATGATTAGTGTAGTTGCTCTTGGCTTGTCAATCATTAAGCCAGTTTCTGCAGCAACTGTTACACCAACCATTACAAACCTTAAAGCAGATACATCTGGTCAAAAGGTCACATTTTTCTTTTGACTGGGACTTAGCAGGTATTTCTGTTAAGGAAGGTGATACGTTTACCATCGACGCTCCAGAAGGTGTCAATATCACCAAACTTGCAACGGAGTCACTTCAAGCCAACGGTGCTGAAGTAGCTACCTTGTCGATGACAGACAAAAAGATTACTTTTACCTTTAAAAAGCAATCGAATCCATGAACCAAAACGTTAAGGGTGGTTTCTCATACCAAGCAGTGTGGATAGTACTCCAGGAAATCCTGGAAACAAAACCGCTACTTCTAAAGTCGGTTCAGAATCCGTTGTCATCACTCGTCCTGACGGACCTGGCGTATTTGAATCTGTCTTGAACAAGTACAACCTTACTGGTGACTATGTAGCTAAACAATTCAAACTTGATGCATCAGAAAACTATGCTTGGATGAACGTTGGCGATGACTACTACCTTACAAAATGGTTCATCCGTATCAACGGAGATGGTAAAAAACAAGCTATCACAAATCCTGTTGTATCAGATAAAATCCAAGCTCCTGCTGTAGATTACTCAAAAATCACTTTTGCTCCAGCTGCAAACCACGCTGCAAGTGAATTCTTCGTGGGAACTTACTTGAAACCATCATTCACATTGAGAAAAAGGTGGACAAGTGGTTGCTTCAGGATGGGACTTCTGGCAACATGTTAAATTCGATGCAGACGGAAATGGATTTACTGTTAATTTATCAGACGTAAGTGATGTTTTCAAAACTGCTACAGATGAAGAAATTATTGTTGAATACCAAACATTAATTCCTAAAACAACCATCCGTGTTGACAACAACGCTACCTTGACAGCTGACGAAATCACAACACCTCAAACAGACCCAGCCTTCTGGAACAATACAGAATTGAAATTCTGGGTATCTGGTGACACAACTGTGACCGTTCAGAAAGAATGGGTTGGTGATGAAGAAGCTGACCGTAAAGATATCACTGTTCAATTGTATGCTGACGGCAAAGCTTTAGAAGGAATGACACAAACTCTTACAAAAGCTTCTGGTTGGCAAGCAGAATTTACCAAATTGCCAGGTATCAAAGACGGTAAGAAGATTGAGTACTCAGTAGTGGAAACAAACACACCTGAAGGTTACACTTCAAAAGTTGAAAAAATTGATGATGCTAACGTGATCAAGGTCATTAACACATCAAACAAACCAACTACAACAACTACAACAACCACTACTACGACAACTACAACGCCTGAAACTCCTGCTACAACTGTTTCATCAGAGGAGCCTAAGACTACAGTAACTACTACGCCTGAAACTCCTGCTACAACTGTTTCATCAGAGGAGCCTAAGACTACAGTAACTACTACGCCTGAGACTCCTGCTACAACTGTTTCATCAGAGGAGCCTAAGACTACAGTAACTACTACACCTGAGACTCCTGCTACAACTGTTTCAACAGAAGAGCCTAAGAATAAAGTAACTACTACACCTGGAACACCACCTACACCATCTACAACACCTGAAGGACCTAGTACAACACCTAGTACAACACCTAGTACAACGCCTGAAGGACCTAAAAAGAATGGTTCTACTACCACTACACCTGAAAATCCAACTGGACCGAACGATGGAGGCAATGGTGGCGGACGTAAGAAACTTCTTCCAAGTACAGGTGAAGTTGTCGCAACAGGTCTTGTTCTTACAGGAGTATTGGTCTTGGCCGGTGCCGTTGTATTGAAACGTAAAATGACTGATAACTAATTCAGTTCAGATAACCACTATTAGCATGCACTAGCTCCACCTCCTAGTCACTAATAGCACGAGAGAGAATCACATTCTCTCTCTTTTTTATGAACCTATGACGATAGAATACACTAGAAAACCAAGTCCTACCTCATTCTCATTTTTCTGTCCTAGAGTATATATAAAAGAGCCTGTGAAAACTTCACTAGGCTCTTTTGTATCTTTACTCGTATTCCAGTCTATTTCATATATGGGAATGTTTCTATTATTTTCTTCCTTAATTTTTCATTTTCTATCTTTTTCAATATTGAGGACCTTTTTGAAATTGGAGCACATCTTGAATCACATGTTCTTGCCCATCTTTTTGAAAAACTCAGCGGGAATGGTTAAATTTTTAAAAAGATCTCTCTTATGTATCCTTCTGGTGTTTCTTCGTAAAAATATATTCATAAGAGCCAACTCAAAATTAGTACTGTTTTTGAGGCTGAGATTTGAAGTATTGAAGAAATTCTTCTTTATTCTGAACAAGGTGCTCTTGCCCATCTATTGAAAAAAATCAGCAGGAAGCATGAAATCTTTAACAAATGAATTGTAGGGACTTGTTAGTAATTCTAAAAAGGAGAGACGAAACTCTACATCTTCCTCGCCTAAGAAATACAAAACGGAGCGATAGTGATTTTTCAACATCTGATAGGCCTTTGGATAGGCTGCTGCTAGAGATATTTTGTACCTTTCAGTTTCCCTAAAACTTTGATTAAACCTAAGTTGTAATCCTCTAGAAATGTAGTCATTTCCTCCGGAACCAGATAATCTCGTTTTTGGCATAAGAGCGAATGGATGTCTATTCTCAAATCTCTGTTTTGACTCCGTTTTAACTTCTTCAACACTTTTACCAGAGGAACTCTTTTTAGATATTTTTCCTGTTTTTGCATCAATCAGCCCCTCCTCAACCGGATACTGTGACGTCTCGTTAAACCCCTCCGTAACAACTTTCATAGTTCCATTTTCAATCACTGCTTTTGATTCCTTGGGTGCTAACATAGTAATAATAAAGTAGGCTTCATTATCCTCTGTTTCATATATTTCTCCTGAAATATCGAGTGGGATATATTTCTTATTATAGTCACGCACCATTTTAAAGACATCATAGGTTTTAGGTTTTAGTTTTCGATCGTTCGTGTCGTATACATCAATCAACCAATACTCCCTTCTTTGGGCTCATTGTAGCTTAGATAAGGCGCAGAATCTGGTGCAGTACGATAGCGTGAAAACTTATCACTACTCGCTTTTAACTTATAGCTTTCTTGCATGATATAGCGCTCACCACTTGCACCATCATGTGTATTAAGTTGGTACGCAAATTGTGGTTTACCTTTATTAACTTCTTCAATTAATTCTCTCTCATCATCATCGTCCCATTCGATAACTAGTGCTTCCCCATTATGAATAAATTCATAGTCCTTAATTACTGGCCTCGGTTTCCATTGAACATACTGACGTAATTCTCTTATACGAATTTGTTCTTTGATAGAAGAGATCGATCCACTACCACGACGAATAAAGTAAATAAAAACAACTTTGACTTAAATAACTTGGGCATAAACAACTCCTCCTATTCACTAGCTCCTACCAACTATTTTACCATGATTCTTATAAAGTGTCAGTGGTTGAAAAAAAGGATTTCCACTCTTGGAAATCCTTGCATTATCTGAATACTGTCTGATAGAAAAACTCAAAGTAAACAAAGATGAGACTGGACCGACTCTTCTAGTCCATCAATTCCTTGCTGAAGTATTCCTTATTTTTGAATAACCCATTTCGTGTCACCATAAACGACTCTAAAAGGTCCATCCCCATCTGTTAAATAGTTAATTTTATATATACCAGATTCTCCTGCTTCAAAAACCTGTGGTCGATCATAATTTAACGTACTCGTTAACATATGAGATTCTGTTCCATGGCCGTCATAGAGTTCGACATTGGTATAATCAGGGGAATTTGCAACGGTTAGATGAGTTGGATTTGATATGGTTACTTTTCCATGAAAATCATTTTTGTTACACACTTCTGTGACAACCTCCTTGGCTTTTTGTAGTCACTAGGTGTCATGCACTTACAGCTAGTGACTACAAAGGCAAGAAAGAAAAAGTAGAAGCCCCGCCAATAGTTTGGAATAGTTGCATTTCATATCCTAACTTCCTTATGAAATTTACAAAATGCGCTTTCTCATTCTAGTTCTGATTTGGACTCCCTTTGAAATATTCGAAAAACTCTTCTTTATTCTTTACAACATGCTCTTGACCATCTTTTGAATATTCTGCTGGAATCCTGTAATTATAAAATAATTTGAAGGTGTCCGAACCTGCCCTTGGATAGAACAGCTCTAGGATAGATATATCAAAGTTGAGATCTTCTGGTCCAAGAAAGTATAGGTGAAAGCTTCCTCACCCTTTTTCATAGTCTCCATCTGTTCTCTCATTATGCCCCTTACTTAAAATAGAATAGACTTTCGGGTAAGTAGACTTTAATGGAATCGTCTCGTTTTTCATAATCTTTTTATTTTTATATCTTAAACGTGAATCAGAAAAAGAGATTTTCGAATCAAAATTATAATTCGGATTAGATTCAAAGGGATGAGTTACTTTATAGTTTTTTCATCATCATCTCGAAGTTGATCGTACTCTTTTCCTGATGATGTTGTGAAAGTGAAATCTTTTCCTGTTTTAACATTCATTAAAGCCGACTTGGGTATTGTATTCCGTCTCCACATGAATGTCGCCTGGATCGAACACATATTTAACTTTCGATCACTACTAAAATACCGATAGAAAGATAGGTTTCTTGATCGTCCTTATCATAATATAAAGAGCCAGTATTTGTAGCCAATGGAAGATAATCTTTATTGAGATCTCTTACAATTTTGAACATATCAAATGTTTTTCTTTTTATTCTATTATCTGAAGTGTCGTAAATATCAATAAGCCAGTATTCTCCTTTTTCCGGTTGCTTACCTCCTATGTGATACTATCGATACCAGAACCACCGAGTTTGATACTTTCTATAACGCTCAGGGTCCAAGCATCTGTTTTAACTTGTAGCTTACTTGTGCAATATAATTTCACGATGACTTCCCTCTATGGGTCTCTCTACACTAATTTCCTATCGTAATCTTGTGCCTCTAGAGCCTCAGCCAATTCTTTTGAGTTTCCCATTGGATCGCATACTGCTTTTTCCATCTCCTATAAATTGAGATTCAACCAGTTTAGGACGAGGGTTTCCAACTGATAAATTGTGTCAGTTCCCGTTTATGAAGTTCATGCTGTATCTGCAATCCCCTATTAGTAGGGAGAAAAACCAACAATAGATAAAACTTAAATGATTTCAAAATCTTCTTCATTCCATGGCCTCCTAATCTCACCCTCATTTTTACCATCAATACCCTCTTTTGTCAGTCAAATATATAATAGAGTGGGACAGAAATCGGTAATTCGTTGAGAATTCGATTTCGTCGTCCCTCTCGCACCTGATTGAGTGGGGCTGTAAAAAGCTGATGAAATCAGCGTGGTAGACCCACTCAACCACTGCGTCTTGCTCGATAATCCAAAGACAATTGAGAGGCTAGGACTTTTGTCCCAGCCTCCATTTAAATAACATTATAAAAATAGATTTATTAAAACTTATTAGTATGCAAGAAGTCTCTTTTTAGTTTTGATCTTCCATTCCGTCCTGTTGATCTTCATAAAAAACAACTTTCCCATCTTTCACTTTGAAGGAGTAACTGAGCGTGTCTTCCGAATCATCTTTATGATTGGAATAGTAGAAACTATAGGAACCATTCGGTAGCTTGCTCGCATCTAGCTTTTAGCTGCCGCTTTTAGGTCTTGCTCCTTAACGGACACGGTATCATCTACATAAATGGTCATACGGATTAACTCTTGATCGATCGAGGTTTGAAAAGGAATTTGATAGTAGCCGGCAAGTCTTTTTCCCTTCTTTGAGATTTTTGACTTGCAATGCTATCCAGGATTTCCTCTTTTTCTTCCTGATAAAGTTACTTAAAAAGATAGAGAATTCAATTGGAAGGCCGAGAGATTGCTTCTTTATTTCCTTCTCTAGTTTTTCCTCGATATTTTTTATGGATTTCTGCTCTAAAAACACTTTCTTATAGTCTGGAAGAAAAATAATAGATGAACTTGACCAGTCATCATGAAAAGTTGTTTCATTTTCCAATCGTACCGTTTGATTATCGTAGGGTTTTTCTCCAGAGTAGGTGTAGCTTACATGATAGGTTAGAATTCTAGGGCAGTCCAAGATAACTTGGTGATGGTTACTTTTCCATGAAGACCAGCTTGAGTAAGCTCACTGCTAACAACTTCTTTAGCCTTTTTGTAATCACTCGATGTCATGATCTTACAACTGCTTAGAACCATCGTTAAGAATAAAATGGGAACTAGGAGTAAAAGGGAATAACCTTTGTTTTTCATAGGTCTACCTCCAAAAATAGAAAACTTCCAAAAGTTAGACTGAGGACTATATAGGATGAAAGATGCACTCTAAGTTGAAATACTCATCAACGTATTCATTTATCTAGCTTTATTCTACCATTATTTACAAGTAATGTCAGGAAAAACAAGAAAAGAGGCTGGGACAAAAGTCCTAGCCTCTTGAGTATTTTAGATTGTCGAGCAAGACGCAGTGGTTGAGTGGGCTCTACTACGCTGGTTTCATCAGCTTTTTGCAGCCCTACTCAAGCTGTGCGGAGAGTGGGACGACGAAATCGAATTCTAACGAATTACCGATTTCTGTCCCTCTCTCCGTCAGTATTATAAATCATCCCTGTACAGGCTTGCTCTGAAAAGTTCAACAAAGCCCAGGGATTGGTAAAAAGCAAAGATTCTTCTCGCTCCGTTCAGTGGCGAGGTCGTTGATAGACATTGAGGGAAGGTCGCTAAAGCCTCTTCTGAAAGTTTCCTTCCGATACCTTGGCGCTGGTGATACTGGGTCGTACCAGGAGGTCCTGCACAAAAATGACAGAGTGGCCATCACCTACCAAGCGAATGTAGGCGACGAGCTCTTTCTCATCATGAGACTCCCAACTGCCAGGACTGGCTTTGACAGCTTCTTCTAGCATAGTTGGATTGTTGGTATAGTGGTCCAGCCGACCGAGCTGTAAAGTGCGACTAGGTCTGTCATCGCTGGAATCTCTTGTTTTGTACTCTAACATCTTAACTCCTTTTTATCCGAAAGTGCTGGAAGAGGCGATATCGGTATGGGGACTCTTGGCAAACGGCTAGCTCCATATGAAGCATGGACTCTCGCCAGCCTTCTTGGCTTTTGAAACGATTGTCCTGTAAGCCATAAAAGACACGAATCCCTTGGTAGTCCTGGACTTCGAGGAATAGGTCTTCTACTGCTGCACCGAGATCATAGGCTTAAGCCAAGCCCATAGAGTGGGTTTCCAGATCTTGTCCTGCTAGGAGATTAAGGGCCTTCTGAGTATCATTTTCAAAGACCACCGTCTGCAGGACGCGGCCAACCTCATTGTGCTTAACAATGGAGAGGAGGCCACCTGGTTTCAAGAGCCGGGTGAATGCCTTGAGGACAGACTCGCGATTCCCTACATACTCCAAAACATTGTGGCAGAGGATAACATCAAAGCTGGCATCTTCAAGACTTGCTAACTGGTCCAAACTTCCGACCAGTTGCTGGTAGGGACGGTCCTGGGACCGCAAGGCGACCATTTCCTCGTTTGGTTCTACAGCAAGGACCTCATTGTCTTGCGCCAGGCGGTTGGCCACGAGACCGAAGCCACTGCCAAAATCAAGGACCCGTTTCCCCTTGATGTCTTTTAATTGAGCAAAAAGGATATCATAATAGATCTGTCCCCAGGGTTGCCGGAGGTTCTCTAAATAGGCTTGGATATTTGCTGCCATCTGGCTCCTCCTATTTGTAATTGAACATCTTGCTGGCTAGCTTGTCCGAGATACGAGGGAAAAGGGTATAGAGCTTGTGGGTCAGGTTCAAGAGCCAAGGCAGATTGAGCTCACGTTTTGGTTTTCCAAAGTGTTTGACAATTTTCTTGGCCACAAAGTCTGGTTCCAAAATATAGCGGTCTACAGCTTTGACATAGGTCCCGTCTGGGTCTGCCTGGTCAAAGAAAGTTGTCCGGATGGGTCCTGGATTGACCGTCGTCACATGGACTCCAAAGGGCATCAGTTCTAACCGCAGGGCATTAGAGAAGCCAATGGCTGCAAACTTGGTCGCCGAATAAAGGCTGGATTTGGCAGTTGCAACTAACCCCGCCATACTGACGATATTGACGATGTGCCCCTTGCCTGTTGCCTTCATGCGGGCACCAATCAAGCGCGAAAGTTGCATGAGGGCAAAGGTATTGACCTCAAACATCTCTCGCACCTGCTGGTCAGAAATGCTATCAAAGGCCTCAAAGATCCCATAGCCTGCATTGTTGACCAAGACATCAATCTGCCCATAGCGCTGATAGAGGTCTTCTACCAAGTCTTGGACAGCTGAGGAATCTGTGATATCGATCCCGATGCATTCGGCTTGAGGATGGTCAGCATAGACTTGTTCTAGTTTTTCTTGATTTCTGCCTAAGAGAATAAGCCGGTCCTCAGGAAGGAGCTTGACCATTTCCTGGGCTAAGCCTCCACTCGCTCCTGTGATGATGATAGTTCGCATCTTAGATCTCCACTTCTTCCAAGTCCTTGACCACATGGACCTTCTCAAACACAGTCGCAGCATCCTTGCGCAATTGGCTGACATCCTTGGAAAGGAAGCGGGCACTGATATGGTTGAGTAGAAGGCGTTTAGCCCCTGCTTCACGCGCCACTTCTGCTGCCTGCATATGGTCGAGTGGCCGTGCTTACGAGCAATCTTCTCATCGCCCTTGCCATAGGTAGACTCATGCACGAGAACATCTGCATTGACGGCAAGTCTGACGCTGGCATTGGTCTTGCGGGTATCGCCCAGGATGGTGATGATCTTACCAGGTCGAGGGGCTGAGATATAATCCGCCGCAATGATCTTGGTGCCATCTTCCAGGGTAACATCTTGGCCATTTTTGACCTGGCCAAAGAGTGGTCCAAATGGAACCCCTGCTGCCTTGAGCTTGTCTGCGTCGAGGGTCCTTCCAAATCCTTCTGCATGACCCGGTAGCCGACACAGAAAATGGTGTGGTCAAGGCCTCGGCATAGACCGTGAACTTATCGGTCTCCATGATTTTTCCCAAGTGAACCTTCATCGAACTCATGAAAATGGATCGTTTGTAAGGCAGGCGGGAACCAGAAACCCGAAGACTGGTCAAGACAAAGGTTTTGATCCCAACCGGTCCATAAATCTCTAGATCGGTCTGCTCTTCATTGGCTTGAAAGGCGCGACTAGAGAGGAAGCCTGGCAAACCAAAGATATGGTCCCCGTGTAAGTGGGTAATAAAAATCTTGCTGACTTTTCGAGGACGGATGCTGGTTTCTAAGATTTGGTTTTGTGTCCCTTCTCCACAGTCAAAGAGCCAAACTTCATTGATTTCATCCAAAATTTTGAGCGCTAGACTTGAGACATTACGAGATTTGGACGGCTGGCCCGCACCCGTTCCTAAAAATTGAATTTCCATTGTATTCTTTCTAACTAATATAGATCATAGCAGTCCGATTTTTTGATCGAACGGCGATTTTTCCTGGGTAGGCCCTAGCTAATTGAGCCAATTCGTCCTGGTTGTAGCCAGTCAGGCGGATGCTGCCATCTGCTAACTCTTCAAATTGAGACAAAGCTGATAATTCCTTGGTCTCCACCACCTCTTGATCGTTCACCGGACGCATCAAGATTAAGCCTTCCTCTTCATAGACCAGATAGTGAGGAAGATTTGCGCAATCTCAAACAAGAGGTCCCATACTGATGGCTTTTTGCTTGCTGGGCAAAGACTTGAGCCAATCCCTTTTCTCTATAGCAAAAGCCATAGGCCTTGCCAGACAGATTGAGACGGACAAAGGGTTTGTCCTCCTCGAAGCTGGGACTGGTCTGATAGAGGTCAAAGGCTTCAGTGACTTGTTCATAATAGTCTGTTGCTGCTTCGGGGCTCTTCTTTTGGTAAAAGCTCAGCAAAGTAGGCATTGATGACACTGGGCGGTGGCGTGATAAACTGGAGCTTTTGCTCTTCTGTCAATCCCGCTAAGACCCGCTCCAAATAGACCTTGTCTAGACTGGTATAGCCCCCATAGCTGAGAGCGATATTAAGATAATCCATGATGATAAAACTCCTCTAGTCTCCATGCATTTTTAGGGGCGATGTAGCCTGTTATGACCTCACCAGTTTCCTCATAGGAACGCTCAGCCAATATGGCAATGGTCTCCAATTCATGGATGCGGTAGGCTTGATCGAGGAACCTGAATCGTAAAAGGGATGGAAGAGCTCCTGCATCTTTTCAAGTAGAATTTCCTGCAGTTTAGTCCGACTATCAGGGATCGTGGCCGAAATCAGGCGATAAGGTGTCTGAGTCGGAGTAAAGTCCGCGACTTTATCAGCCTTATTGTAGAGAGTTAAACGTGGAATCTCCAGCATCTCCAAATCCTTCATAATCTGAAGAACTGTCTTTTCATGCTCTTCATGGTTGGGATCAGAGGCATCGATGACATGGACCAAGAGATCCACATTCTTGCTTTCTTCCAGGGTCGACTTAAAACTGGTCACCAACTCTGTCGGTAAGTCCTGAATAAAGCCGACTGTATCTGTCAGAGTTACTTGTAGATTGCCTGTTAGATGGATGCTTTTGGTGGTGGCATCCAAGGTCGCAAAGAGTTCATCTGCCTCGTACTGGGTCTTACTTGTCAGGGCATTCATAATGGTTGATTTGCCGGCATTGGTATAGCCGATCGAGCCAATCTTTAAAGATGGGGATTCTAGGCGTTTTTCCCGGACCACTCTCGGTTCTTCTCGACCACCTTGAGTTGACGCTCGATATCGGTGATTTGATTGCGAACACTCCGGCGGTTCAACTCCAGCTGACTTTCACCCGGACCACGGGAACCAATCCCCCGGCCTGACGGCTGAGCATGATCCCGCTTGACCCACGGACGAGGCAAGAGGTGCTGAGCTGGGCTAGATGAACCTGGAGCTTGCCTTCGTGGCTCCGAGCCCGCATGGCAAAGATATCTAAGATCGAGTTGCATCCGGTCGATGACCTTCACACCCAAAATTTCTTCTAAATTCACATTCTGGCGAGGGGTCAAACAGTTTGTTAACGACAACGGTCGAAACCTCATCCGCATCGACCATTTGGGCAATCTCTTCTAGCTTTCCAGAGCCGACAAAAGTCTTGCTATCGTACTTTTTCTCTCTTTTGGGTGTGATCCCTACGACTTCTGCTCCGGCTGTCTTGGCTAGACTGGCCAACTCTTCCATGGACATGTCAAAGTTTTCCATGCCTTGAAGTTCGACACCGACAATGAGGACCCGCTCCTGTTTTTTCTCAGTTTCTATCATCTAAAAATCTTTTCTATATCTTGAAGAACCCGCTCCTTGAACCCTTCTTCTCCAATCTGGTAAAAATGAGACTGTCATCCGATTGCGAAACCAGGTCAACTGGCGCTTGGCAAAAACAGCGCGTATTTTGCTTGAGCTGTTCAAGAGCCTCTTCTAAACTTTGCTCCCCCTTGAAATAAGGAAAGAGCTCCTTGTAGCCAATCCCCTTAGCCGCCTGAACCTCAGGATGGTTGTCATAGAGCCACTGGGCTTCTTCTAACAAGCCTTGCTCAACCATGAGATCCGCCCGTCGATTGATGCGGTCATACAAGGCTTGGCGATCATCGTCTAGACAGATGATATAAGGTTCATAGGCTGGAGCTTGATTTTCCAAGGCCCTGACCGAAATGGGCGATTTCCAAGGCCCGCATAGCTCGTCTACGATTGATCTGCGGAATTTCAATTCCCTCTTTCGCTACTCGCTCAAACAGTTCTTCATCAGTGAGAGGGGACAAGGACTCCCGATAGGCTAGAATGTCCTCGTGGGCAACATCCCCTCCTAGGTGATAGCCTTCTAAGAGACTCTGGACATAGAGGCCTGTCCCTCCAGCAATAATAGGAAGGTGGCCTCGTTCTTGAATCTCCTCGATGGCTTGGCTGGCTTCTGTCACAAAATCATAGGCCGAGTATGTCTCTGTCACCTCGCGGACATCGATCAGATGATGGGGAGCTGCCGCCTGCTCTTCTGGACTAGCCTTGGCTGTTCCGATATCTAGGGTGCGGTAAACCTGCTGGCTATCTCCGCTGATGACCTCCCGCTAAAGCGCTGGGCCACCTCGATAGCGAGGGCTGTTTTGCCAACAGCTGTCGGTCCCACTATCACAATTATCTTGTTTTTTCATCGTTTTTCCTTGCAAAAATCGCATTTTTCGTTACCATATATTATAACATAAAAATTTAAAAGTTCTAAAAAGGAGAAATTCTCATGGCTAAAAGGATTTGGTAAAGGTTTTGTTACTGGTGTTGCTGGTACAGTTGCTGCTGTAGCAGGTGCAGTTTCACATTCAAGAAAAAGTAATCGAGCCTGAAGAGACAAAAGCAGCTTTCATCGAAGAAAACCGCAAAAAGCAGCACGTCGTCGTGTATCACACTAATCAAAGAAAAACTCCGGGAAACCGGGTTTTTTTAATGAATATGAGACAAACTATTTTTACATTACTAGCTAGATAATTTTTCAAAAAGTTATTTATTATTTAAGATTTTTAAGCAAGTCAAAAACTTTCCGCTGTGAGAAAAGTGCTAGAAACACGATTGTTTCTAGCACACTGGAGAGCTGGAACCTTAGGGTCCAAAAACTAAGTCATGGAACTTCGTAGAAGTTCGCTGACGTCCGTGCTCACCTAAGGAAAGTTTTTCAGAAGAATTATCTTTAATCTAAAAACTCCGGAAAACCGGGTTTTTGTGTTCTTATCGTTCTTTTTAACATCTTGGTCGCAAGGTCTAGCATCTCTACCGCCTTTTTGGTAGTGCTCGTCCAACAAATCGTGAGACGGCATCTTCCGATAAGACGCACAGTGAGACCTCTTCAGGAAGTCTGGCTGGTTGGACAATTTGACATCGTCCATGTATACCTGGCTAGTGTAGTAATCGCGAAGGGCGATATAGCTAGACTGGCCAGCTTCTACTCGTTTCAAACATGCTTCGAGCTCTTCGATTAAACCTTGGTAGGTGTTGAGATGGCCTTCCATCTCTTGGATTCGTTCAATTGGGGTCATGAGTTGTCCTTTCTATCTGCTAAAGAAACGACTTGCAGCTGCTCACCGCCTAGTAAAATCAAATAGGATTCAACCTGGTCCACACCATATGAACGGCGGAGGGCTTCTGCGTAGAGTTCCAGTTGGGCTTGGTAGCGATCCAGCAATTCTTGAGAATTCCTGTAACGGTCTGTCTTGTAGTCAAAGAGAAGGATCCGGTCTTCCAACAGTAGGTAGCCGTCTAAGATCCCCCGGACCACAAAGTCCTGGCCACTAGCTGGATCCATCTTGAGCATGGCAAAGGGCGCTTCACGATGGACCTTGTCGGACTCTTTCAGCAAGAGTTGGCCCAAGTCTGTCTGGAAGAAGGCCGAGACCTTCTTGAGGTCGATTCGCTTCTTGACAGCTGGGCTGGCATTGACTTCTTGGAGAACCATTGCTAGGCTCTCCATGGTTGGAACCGTCGTCAATGGAATCCGTTGCATCAGTTCGTGCAGGGCACTACCGACTGCCGCCCCTGTCACAGCTTCTTCCTTTCCAAAGGTTGGAAACACAAAGCTTGGTAAGGCAAGATCCGCTTTTTCCATGAAGTCCACTCCGTCAATATCTTGAATGGGTTCATAGAATTTCTTAATTTGGCTCTGAGTCCGTACGCTCGGAAGTTGGATGGCTGCCTGGTACTGGGTGTTGAGCCGGTCCACTGATTCTAAGACGTCTAAGGCCCGGCGGATCTCTTCTGATTGCCGGTTATCCTTGAGGTCATCGACTGGGAGAGAAGACTTCAACTCCAAGCGACCGATTTGCTCCGGCGTCAAGTCTTGGTCGGTCACAAAGCGGGTCTGATAGGACAAGTGTTGCTGGGCAAAGACTGCCTGGATGGCATAGAGCCAGTCTTGGAAACAATTGATCTCCTTACGAAGGGCTGGACTCAAGCGTCCATTGACACTGGATCCCCATTTTTTCTCTTCTAACTTATCCTGCCGGCCCTTGCCCACCAGATAGAGCTTGCGCTCTGCCCGGGTCATAGCGACATAGAGGAGGCGCATCTGCTCCGACAAGGCTGCTAGACGAATTTCCTCGACATTCCGCTGGTAAGGCAGGGTCTCAATGACCAAGCGTACCGACTCGGGAAGTCCCTCTTGATCAGACTCGACGGGGAGATTCGCAACATACTTGATTCCGACCCCATTTTTCCGACTGATGACAGCATTGGTGGAAAGTTCCTTGCCGACAAACTTTTTGTCAGTATTGAGGATAAAGACATAAGGAAACTCAAGTCCCTTGCTCTTATGGATGGTCATGAGTTGGACAGCATCCTTAGGAACTGCCTGGGCGACATTGGCCAAGTCGTGTTGGTTTTCCAAAATCTTATCAATCATGGAGATGAAGCGTGGCAAACCTTTAAAACTTGAGCTTTCGAAGTCATTTGCTCGAAGAGTCAAGGCATAGAGATTGGCCTGCCGTTGAGCTCCATTTGGCAGGGCACCCACATAATCATAATAGTGGCGATCCTGGTAAATCTTCCAGAGCAGGTCATAGAGAGAATGCGTCTGAGCATAGTCACGCCAGGCATCCAGTGTCTCCATAAAGCGGGTGAGCTTCTCTCTCAAGCTAGAATCGATTAAATGAGGAGCACTTCCCGTCTGGTCTAGGGCGTGTTGCAGTTTCTCATAGAGATTCTCTGCCTTCTTGCCTTCAACTCCCTGTAAGGCTAAGCGAGCCAACTGGTCCTCATCAAACTCAAACATGGCTGATTTCAGGAGGGCCACCAAGGGATAGTCCTGCAAGGGATTGTTAATGGTCCGGAGGGTGTCCAAAAGGACCATGACTTCAACCGACTGGAGGTAGTTTTCCTCTCCTCCATCTGCAACGATAGGAATCTGATAGGCTTCAAAGGCAGAAAGCACCTTGTCGTTGCGAGTCCGAGACGCCGTTAAAAGCGTAATATCCTTGAAAGGTACCCCTTCTTCATTGTGGAGGCGGATGATCTCCTTGATGACCAAAAGGACTTCACCTGAGGATAGGCTATCCCCTTCTTGTTCATCTTCTTCAGCTGCTTCAGTTGCTTCAGCCACATCCTGACTGCCATCGTAGAGCAGGAACTCAGTTTCATAGGCGGGCGTCGGCTCTTTCTTCTCCGGATTGCCCGCAATCAGGCGGTGGCTCTGGTCATAGAGAATCTCTCCAACTTCCTCATCCATGAGGCGTTCAAAGACATGATTAGTCGCTTCTAAGACCTCTACGTGGCTTCGGAAATTCTCCTTGAGCAGGATCAACTTACCATCAGCCCCTTCTTCTTGGTAGGCCTTAAACTTGTCATTAAAAATCTGGGGATCCGCCTGACGGAAACGGTAGATGGACTGCTTGATATCTCCCACCATGAAGCGGTTGTGGCCCGTTGAGACAAGAGCTCCAACATCCGCTCTTGGGTGTGGTTGGTATCCTGGTACTCATCGACCATGACCTCGTGGTAGCGCTCCTGATAGAGACTGCGGATATGAGGGAATTCTTCAAGGATCTGGATAGCAAAATGGCTGATGTCGCCAAATTCAAAGGCATTTTCCTGCTTCTTGCGCTCCAAATAAGCGGTGGAGAAAGCTTGGACAAAGTCCCTGAGCAAGACCAGCAAAGGCAAGGGCTCATCCTTGAAGCGAATCTGATAGGTTAGTTGGTAGTGCTGGGAAGCTGCCGCCCGCAAGGCTTCGATGCGTTCTTTGCGTTCATCATTGAAGGCCGTAGCTAGCTCTTTCAGGTCTTCCTTGCGTGTCGTGATGGTCAGGCTACGTCCTCCGCTGGCACGGGAGATCAAGACCACCCGCTCCAAGACCTCAAAGATGGCTTCCTGGCTGGATTTCTCATTGAGACTAGCAATTAAGTCTTGAATAGCGGTGACATTCTCTTGGTACTTAGCCCCTGAAAAGGCTTGGCCTTCATTGGCCAGGTGGAAGGTAAAGAAAGATTCCAGTTCAAAGAGCTGCTCTTTTACCTCTTGGGCCAACTGGTCCAAGGCTTCATCATAGTCCAGGTCCTGATAGCCTTTGAGAAAGGACTCCTCAAGCCAGGCTTGGGGATCCGCAGTGGATTGGAGGAAGTCTACCAGGGCATAAACCTGGTCCTTAAAGCCAGCTAGCGACTTGCCCTTTCCTGTAAAGTTCTTGACCAGACGACTAAAGAGGCGGTCAGGCCCTTGCTCCTCATAAAAGCGCTCAAAGACTTGTTCAAAACAGTCATTCTTGAGCAAGTACTGCTCGCTCGCACTTTGGAGGATGCGAAAGGTCGGGGAGAGGCCTAATAAATAGCCATATTTAGAGACCAGGCGCTGCGTGAAGGCATCCATGGTTCCGATATCACTAGTTGGTAATTCTGCAATTTGTTGGGCCAAGTGGTGCTTGAGCTCCTCATCCTGGCTTGCCTTAAGGCTCTTCTCCAACTCTTTTTCTAACCGTTCCTTGAGCTCAGTCGCTGCTTTGACGGTAAAGGTCGAGATGAACAATTGCTGGATGGAAATCCCCCGGTGCAATTGATCCAGGATCCGTTGGACCATGACAAAGGTCTTCCCAGAACCAGCCGAAGCCGAGACCAGGATATTGGTCCCTGATGAATAGATGGCTTCTATCTGCTCAGGGGTCCGTTTTCGTTTCTTGTCAGACTGGGCCTCCTGGATTTGGAGGTCTTGAATCTGCTTGGGACTTAAAAATTCAATCGGTTTCATTGATTCAATTCCTCCTTCATTTTTTCTAGCCAGGCCTGGCGGAGCTTGTCATCGACTGGGCGTTTCTCGTACTGTCTTGGATCCAATTTCTCCAAGAAGCGGGCTTGTCCCAGGTGGAGATTGGCTTCAAATCCCGTAATCGACTTGTATTGTTCTACATAGAGCAATGCTTCGTCCATTTTCAGTATAAGGGTTGATCGCAAAGTTACCAGACAAAATCCCCTCGGCTGCCTCTTGATAGAGATGGGCATTGTAGAGCAAGAGCAGGTCTAGCTCCTCTTGACTCAGGAGCATGGCCTTGTTTTTCTCATAATGCTCGCCAAGTTGGCTAGCCTGATCTGCCAAGAAAAGGCCCTTGTATTGCTGGGTTTTTAGAACGGCTTGGACAGCATCATCGACCGCCTTGGTATCCTTGAGAAGCACCAAAGGATCCGTCATCTGCAAGTACATGGCTCCAAAAATCCCTTGTCAGGATCGAAAGTCCTGAAAGTCTTTGATAGCGGACAGATAGGTTGGCAATTGGGAGTTGAGACCGTTAAAAGAACTTCTCAAAAATTAAACTTGGTCTCACTGGACTTGTAGTCCACCACTCCCAAAGCTCCTGTATCAGACAGCCGGTCAATCCGATCGACCTTGCCCTTGACCAAGAGCGGACGACCATCTTCTAGGGTTAAGAAGGGACGATCTGCCTGGCCGAAGAGAGCTTCTTCTCCAATGGTTTCAATGCGATGCGTTGTGAGCGAGGACGTCCCGTTGCCCGAGCGGTATCCAGAAGCAATTCTTTTTGAAAAAGCAGCCATGGCATTCTCCTGATAAAGGAGGGCAAACTCTGTCTCCTGGCTGGTTTCGCGAATGGCCTTGTTCAAGCGCTCATCAAAATCTCCTTCTGAAGGATCTTTTAGCACCCGTTCAAAAATTCGGTGCAAGAAATTCCCATGGCTTCTCGCATCTGGTCGCAAGTGCCACTCCTCTTGCAAGCCCAAGACATAGTGGAGATAATAGCTGTATTGGTTTTGGTAGTAAGTGTTGAGAGCTGAAGCAGATAAAGACAGAGCCTGACCTTTAGGATAAAGGGCTTCAAGGGTCTCATCTTCTAGGACCTTGGTCGTCAAGTTTTGGCTAATTTGTGGGATGTGCAAGTCTTCTGACGCTAATTTCTTCCGAAGGACACGAATGGCAACCGCCCAGAAGGTCGCTTCTTCCTTGCTCAACTCCTGGTCAATTTCTCCCTGGTGCAATTCAATCAATCGAGCTAAGAGAGCCTGGTAAGAACCCATGTCTTGACTAGAGGCTGTTTCCTTCTTCGAAATGACAGATAAATTGAGGGGGGCCTTGGTCAGCTCGAGCAAGTAAGGGGACATCTTGTCATCCACCTCGTTGACTAAAATAGGACTGGACAAGACCAACTGTTTGGTGGCTGCATTGAAGAGGGACAGGGCGACAAAGCGATTTTTTCGTAAGTTATCCTGACTGGCAATTTGAAGATTGGCCTGATCGTCTGAAGCTTGGTTCAAGACCTGGCGCTCCTCATCCGTCAGCAAGGATTGGTCTTTGGCAATCTTAGGGAAGCGCTCCTGGGTCAAGCCGATGCCATAGACATAAGGCGCTGATAAGGGCTCAATCAAATCATAAGACTGAACTGTCACCACATCGACAGTCGCAGGGACCGTCCGATAGCTTGCCAACAACATTCCTGATAAGAGAATGCTAAGGAAATCATCCAAGGTCACCTTCATCTGCTCAAAAACTTGGGCAAATTGCTCTAGTACATGGCTAAACGACTTCCAGACCTGGTCATAGCGTTCCATCTCCTGCTCCGAACCACGACTGGCCAAGTTTTGCATATTTTGAGCCAACTGGGCATCTTGGCAAAACTGGGCAAACTTCTTCAGAAGTCCCTGGCTAGATCTGACTCTTGGTCTTATAAAAATTCCTGCAAGGGACTGATGACTTGCTGGCGAATCTGATTGAGACGCTCTAGGTCAAATTTGTCCTGGTGGTTGGCCGTAAAATCACGAGAAAAAGGCAGCCAGACCCTTGATGCTCCCGCAAAGCGAACATATTGTTCAAAATGGTCGATATCCTCTCGTGTCAGCGTCCCATAGAGCCCAGTCTTCAAGAGATTGACCACATCCTCGGTCAAAAAACGATAGCGACGAAGACGGTCCAAGGATTCCACCCATTGGACCAGGGGATGCTGGGCCATAGATTCACTCTTTCCGAGATAGAAAGGAATCTGGTACTGGTCAAAGATGGTCTTGAGCTGGAGCTGATAAGCATCCACATCTCCCAAAGAGGACCCGAATGTCTTTGTAACGAGCCCCCTCATACAGACGCTGGCGAATGGAGCGGGCTACCGCCTCTAATTCTTCCTTTTGATGGTTACGGGTCCAAATCTCTACTGCTTCTCGATCTTGATCAGACAGCTCACCCTCTACCTCTGTAAAGTCATAACGAGCTTCCAAGATTCGCGTCATACGACTAAAGGCATCCTCTTTTCCTTGACCGACATAGCTTGGCGTGACCTGGTGAGGTCCTAGCCAAGTCTAGCAAGAAATCGACACTGGCCTGGTAGAGATTGCCCTCACGAAAGATCGAGCGATAGGCCTTCTCACTGGCATAGGCCCCGATAATGATCTCGACACCCTTGTCATGTAACAAATGAACCAGGTAGTCCTCCTCAGCTGAGAAACGGGTAAAGCCATCAATCACTAAGGCCAAATCCTTTAACTCCTCATCCAAATCTCCCTTGATAAGGTGAGAGGCAAAACTAGCCAACTTAGACTCAGACTCAAAGGCGCCTGCAACTAACTGGTCTTGGACAGCCTTCAAGATATGGACCAGATCTTCTCTCTTTTCCTGATCTAGCAAGGCATCCAAGTCTGACGGAGTCATCTGGGCAGACTGCAACTCATGAAAGAGCTGGATCAATTGTTGGATAAACTGGGGATCCTTCTTGAGACGGGCATAGACCTTAAGTTCTTCATCGGGCATCTGAGAAAGCACCTTAAAAAAGAGCATGCCGAGACCTATATCATCGAGCGACTCCTGCTGGTGGCTTTCATTGAGGGTAAAATAGCGTGCCATCTGAGCAAAGCGCGTAATGGTAATGGCAAAAGAAGCCTTCTGGTCCAGGAGTTGCAAGACCTTGCCTTCCTTTTCGAAGGACAGGGAGTTGGGTGCGATGTAAAAGACACGCTTCCCTTTAGCAACCAAGCGATTGGCTTCATCCACCAAGACCTGGGTTAAAGGCGTTCGAATATCTGTATAGACTAATTTCATAATGTTAGGATTCCTGTAAAATGATAGTTCTATTATACCATCTTTGCGCCTTTTCTACAGGGATTTTCCCATCATTCAGGAGTTTCAAAGCAGATAAAAAAGAGGCTGGGACAAAAGTCCTAGCCTCTCAATTATCTTTGGATTATCGAGCAAGACGCAGTTGTTGAGTGGGCTCTACTACGCTGATTTCATCAGCTTTTACAGCCCTACTCAACTGTGCGGAGGTGGGACGACGAAATCGAATTCTAACGAATTACCGATTTCTGTCCCACTCTCTTTTCAACTATTTTTTTAACTTCCCCAATTGATTAAAAGATAGAGTATGCTAGAGCCAAACATATCGGCCAAAGCATGCATGAGGAAGAATGGCAAAAGGTTTTTGATCACCTTCTTGTAGAGAACATAGTAGAAGAGTCCATAGATAACTCCAATGACCACTGCCCAAAGCAAACCTTGGTAGGTATGGAAGGAAATCCGAATTAAGATCGAATAAGCCAGTGCCCACCACTTGTACTTGTCATTAACAGATGTCATGACTCCCAAGAAGAAGAACTCTTCGTAGAAACCATTCAACAAGGCATAAGCAATCGCCATGGGACTAAGCGCTAAGAACTTGTGAATAATCTGCATGGGATCGATATAAGGGAGGAGATTGATATTGAAGTAATCGTACTCTCCACTCACCGTTGTCACGATATCCCCAAACAGACCAACAATGGCAAAGATCAAAGGTACCCAAAAGAGGACGGACCATTTAAATCGAATTGGAAGCTGTTTAAAATCGAAATTCCTGAGCAGCAAGTAAGCCAAGGCAAGAGCTAATAAGATAATCTGTAAAGTAAAGTTACTGGAGTAGGCTGCCCCATCCGTTGCTGTATTGGTAGCTGTCTCCGTGGCTGTGCTAACGGTTTGCGCAACTGGTTGAAGACTGGCAAGGAAGAGTTCTGTAGACCAGACAATAAACTGCCCAAACATGATCGCATGATCACAATAGCGATATCATACCATTTGAGCTCTTTTTAATGGCTTTTTCAGGTCGTATAAATTTAAGAATGTTCATCATTCATCCTTCTATTCCCATGATGGAAGTGTTTTTTTGATAGTTCTACTATAGTAGAATATGCTTAAAAGAAACTTTAATTCTTAGTTAGTAATAAAATGCTATTAGTAAAGAGGCTAGGGACTTTTGTCCCAGCCTCTCAATTGTCTTTGGATTGTCGAGCAAGACGCAGTGGTTGCTTGGTATCTTTGTTCGCTTTTTAAGCTCCAAATATGACCTAATGAGGGAAACAAAGTTTCCTTTATCTGCAACCTTCAACAGTCTCCCAGACTGTTGAAGCTGTGCTGAGAGTGAGACGACGAAATCGAATTCTAACGAGTTACCGATTTCTGTCCCACTCTCTTAGTTCGATTCCTCTAAGAGGGCCTGGATTCTATCCAGATACTGATTATCGGTCACTGCCATCACGCGCACGCCTTCTGGCCAGATAAAGTCAGGGACTGATCGACTTCGCAAAGGCTGGTCTTCCGCATCTCGATAGCCAATAATATTGAGTTGATATTGGTCTCTGATTTCCAAGTCTCGGATGCTTTTTCCTACCCAGCTAGCTGGAACTGTAAACTCGACCACCAGCACTGCTTCATCCAACTGGAAGACTTCAATCCCGTGTTGGAAAAGGATACATCTTAGCTAGGGACATCCCGCTTCTACCTCTGGTAGGATGACCAAATCAGCCCCAATCTTCTCAAGGACTTCCTTGGTCACTTCATTTTTGACCTTGGCAATGACGTTTTTCGACGCCAAGTGCCTTACAGTGCATGACAGCCAGTACACTGGACTCCAGGTTTTTCTCCCGTCGCGATAACGACCGTATCACAGTTCCCAATATCTGCTGCATCCAAGAGGTCCAACTCCGTAATATCTCCAACAATTCCAGTTGTAATCATGGATTCATACTGATTAATCACATCTTCGTGATCGTCAATTGCAATAATATCCACATCCTGGTCCTGCAGAGTTTTTCAGGACACTCTGTCCAAAAAAATTCCTAGTCCCAGAATTCCAATGGTTCGATTTGCCATAAGTTTCTCCTATCCGATAATGATGTCTGCCTTGGCATACTGCAAGGTATCTGCTTTCTCGGCTTGGTAATTGTTCAAGCTAACCATGAGGGTTAAAGGGACCAATCCGTCCGATAAACATGAGGACCATGATAATAGCTAGTCCCGCTCCATTTAAGGTTGAGGTTACATTGGCGGTCACTCCAACTGTCGCTAGAGCGGATACCACCTCAAAGACCAAATAAATAAAGCGTTGGCCATCCGGCGTCACCAAACAGATTCCTAATAGACCCACTAAGAAGGTCAACTGGAAAATCACCGCCGTCCCAAAGGAACGTTGAACAATGTCTGGTGAAATGGTACGTTTTCCTAAATTGGTATGTGGTAGCCCCTAATAGTTCCTTCGAGCCAGGAGCAAGAGGACTAGGAAGGTGGTGATCTTCATCCCCTGCTGTCCCGCCTGGTGCTCCACCTAAAAACATCTGCAAGAGATAGACGAAGAGCGTCACTGGCCGGACTGCTGTATAATCTAAGGATGCAAAACCAGCTGTCCGCATGCTGACGGTTTGGAAAAAAAGCTGACTAAAATTTTTCTCTCTAAGGGAGGGACCCAATCGTTGCTGGATTATTAAACTCGGTCAAGAGACTGGTTACTGTCCCAAAGAGAAGGATCGCAGCTGTTAACCAGAGAACCACCTTGGTATGGAAGCGAAGAGTCCGCCGTCCTGATTGATTACGGGCCTTGGTGGCGAGGTCAAACCAAACCATAAAGCCCAAGCCCCCAGTAATAATAAGGGCAGACAAGGTCAGATTGACCAACCAATCGGTCTGGAAGCTCATCATACTATCGCCTCCAAAATTATCAAAGCCCGCATTACAGAAAGCGGAAACCGCGACAAAGATAGAGTTAAAGATTCCATGGCCCCAACCAAAGCGAGGAATGAAGCGAATCATGAGGAGCAAGGCCCCCAGTCCTTCGATGGTAAAGGTGGTAATGAAAATAGAACGGACAAAACGGGCCAAGCTCTGGTTATTGCTAAAGCTAAAGCTGTCCCGAATGGTCTGTCGGTCCTTGTAGCTGAGCTTTTGACGACTTTCCATAAAGAAGAGACCGATAAAGGTCAAGATCACAGGCCACCGATCTGAATCAAGAGCATACAGATCGACTGCCCCCAAGCATTGTAGGGTCGAGGCTACTGACTGGGTAAAGAGCCCTGTCACACAGACCATGGAGACCGCTGTAAAAGGTGGTCGACATAGCCTGCTTTTTGAGCTTGCTTGCTGGACAAAAGGCAGACTCAATAAGAGGGAGCCAATTAAGATAACCAAGAAAAAGCTGAAAAAGATCCTCCTTGCTGGAGACAGACTTTTCATCTTGGACTGCCATTGTTTAAATAATAATTTGACTAACATAGCTTCATTGTACCATAAAGAGAATAGACCTACAAGTGAAGAACCATTTCTAGGCACAATTCTAAGGCTTTATCGAATGCTTCAGATCACAGTCACGCTGGTCATAATTTTCCAGGTCTGCAAGAGAATCTGCGGTAAATAGGGAGCAAGCCCCAAAACCGCATCACGAAGCTGGGCTACTGCTGCCAGTGAGGCGCACTCCATCTCCACCACACTACACCCTTCTTCAATGCGATAGGCCACCTTGTCAGGCGTTTCTCGATAAAAAGCCATCCGTCGACCAGGTCATGACCTCTTGATAGGAATTTCTTTTCCTTTTTAAGACAGTTTCAATGGCGGTCAATGCACGACTGTCCACTTCCATATAACGAGATGGCGCCACATAATGGTAACTAGCTCCCTCATCTCGCAAAGGCTTTTTGTTGGGATTAAAAGGCATTTTTCTTCCATGTCTACCAAGACACCACAGCTACCTGCCGAAATCATCTTCTTCACCCCATAGCCAATTAACCAATCCATGAATTGAGCTGCTGGTGCAGATCCAACTGGCGCTTGGGCTAAGCAGATTTCCTCTCCTTGGTGCTCCATGACATAAACCGGATAGGTCTTGGTAGCTGAGACAAAGCTAGCTACTTGTTTGGCTCCGACAGCTTTGGCAAAGCGATCAATCTCATCCTCCAAGAAAGCGTACACACATTTTTCAGGCAGGTGCAAATCGAGTCCTTCATGGGTCGGCATAATGACTGCTTGTGGGTTGTCGTCAAACTCTAAAATGAGAATTTCATGTTTATGGATCATCTTATCTCTCCTATTCTGTTAATAAGAAATTATTTCAATACATCCTTTAACCAGGAATCTAAGCAATCCATAAATCGTTGGACAGCTGGAGATACCTTTTCTTTTTTAGGGAGGGCCATCCCAAGGGAAACGAAGCGCTTGGGACTGAGCGGAACTTGCACCACTTCTTCTTTCCAGTCTCTTGCAATCATAGCTTGGTTGAAGCTGACTCCTAGACCAGCCTTGACCATCTGATAGGTCGTAAAGCCGTCCTTGGTGGTGAATCCGGTCTGTAAATTAAGGCCTTCTTGCTGGATTAAGCGGTCTTGGTCTGTATCTTGACCAGGTAAGGTATGGATAAAATCTTCTGTTTCCAGATCTTTAATCTTATAATTCTTTTGTTTGGCCTTGGGATGTTCTTTGGGTAGCCAAACCACCAAGGGGTCTCGATACAATTCTTTCCAGCTGTACTCTCCACTATCCTGAGGCTCCGCGCATAGACAAATATCGACAGATTTCTCAGCTAGCCATTTGGCAATCTCCTTATTACCACCTTCTAAGAGAGTGATCTGAATGGATGGATAGGTTTCGGAAAAAGCCTTTAAGAGGCTAGGCATCCACATGGAGGACACGCTAAAGTAGCAGCCAATAGTAATGGAACCTCTGACTAAGCCCTTGATCTCCTCACTGACTTCAACCGCTACCTGATTGGCATCGACGATCTCTCTAAAATAAGGCAACATCAATTGCCCATTTTCCGTTAAGCGAACGCCCTTTTTGTTGCGGATGAAGATTGGAAAGTCCAACTCTTCCTCTAAACTCGAAATCATCCTTGTAATCCCTGACTGGGTATAGTTCAGCTGTTCAGCTGCCGCTGAAAAAGAACCGGTCTCACTCGCTACTAAAACAGCTTGACATTTACTGGCATCCATAAACTGCTCCTCTCTATCTATTCCATTATATCATAGATAAGATGAGTTTTTGCCGTTTGTGTAATATCAAAAATTATTTTAAACTAATAGCATCAATAAAGAAAGAGAAGCAACCAAATGAAAACTCAACTGAATTTCGCCAACGACTATTTACAAGGAGCACATCCTAACATCCTTAAACGGATGATGGAAACCAACCAAGTGGAAATGACAGGTTACGGAACAGACCCGATTACTGAGAGTGCCATTGAACGGATTCGAGAGGCATGTGACTGTCCCCAAGCAGAAGTTCGCTTTCTTATGGGCGGGACCCAAACCAATCAAATCATGATCGATAGCCTCCTTCAATCTTATCAAGGGGTGATCGCAGCCAAGACCGGGCATGTCAGTGTCCATGAGGCTGGGGCTATCGAGTTTGGCGGCCACAAGGTTCTAGAACTCGATACAGCAGACGGAAAATTGACCGCCCAACAAATCAAAGAAACCATTGAAGATTACTGGGCAGATGGCAATCACGAACACATGGTCATGCCCAGGCATGGTCTACATCTCACAACCGACTGAGCTTGGAACCCTCTATAGCAAATCTGAATTGGAAGCCATTGCTCACGTCTGCAAAGAGCACGAGGTCAAACTCTTTGTCGATGGAGCCCGTCTAGCCTATGCTCTGGCTTGTCCTGAAATGATGTGATTCTAGCCGACCTCGCCCAGCTCTGCGATGCTTTTTACATCGGTGGCACCAAGTGCGGGGCCATGTTTGGAGAGGCGGTGGTCATTCCCAATCCTCGTCTTCTGCCTCATATGACCACCATCATCAAGCAACACGGTGCTCTCTTAGCTAAAGGCAGACTGTTAGGCATCCAATTTGACGAATTGTTCAAGGACCATTTATATGACACTATCGGCAAAGATGCGATTACTGATGCCAATCAGATCCGTCAAGCATGTAAAAGAGCAGGACTACCTATCTATTTCGAAAATCCGACCAACCAGATCTTTTGCTTGGTGACCAAAGAGCAGATGGAAAAACTCTCTGAGAAAGTGGTCTTCTCCTTCTGGGAAAAGTATGATGATGAACTAACCGTCATTCGTTTCGCAACCTCATGGTCCACTCGAAAGGAAGATGTAGAGTCCTTGTGTCAGGTGATTGAGTCACTCTAGGGCTTGAAGGGATCGGTTGCTCACCTCATTTATGATATAATAATCCTGATAGAGGGAGGAAACCAATGTTACAAGAACTAGCCTTTACAGGCCAATGGAGACACTATCAAAAACGCGTTCTCGATAAGAGTGACGCTTTTATGGCGGATGGCCACCTGCATTTGGTAGCAGCTCCTGGCTCTGGAAAAAAACAACCCTGGGAATCGAATTTATCAGACGCTTCGGCCAGCCAACCCTGATCTTGGCTCCTACGGTCACCATTCGTCAACAATGGGTGGACCGGATTATCCAAGCATTCTTGAGTGATGAAAGCCAAGCGGAGCAATTGATCTCTCAGGACCTCAAACATCCTAAGCTGATTACAGTGGCTACCTATCAGGCCCTACACAGCGCCATGAACCAAGTCGTCGGTCAATCACAAGCTGAGGATACCGATGACCAGGCAGAGATTGAAACATTTGATTTCAAAGGCTTTGATATCTTTACTACTTTCAAATCCATCTCACTCGGGACCCTTTGTTTAGATGAGTGTCACCACCTGCGCAATGAATGGTGGAAGAGTTTGAAGCCTTTCGTCAAGCCTTCCCTGACTTAAAGATGATCTCCCTTACTGCTACCCCTCCCTATGAAGGGGATCCTGCCCTTTGGGATCGCTATATCCGCATGTGTGGTGAGATCGATGAGGAAATTACGGTTCCCGAATTGGTCAAGGAAGACACCCTTTGTCCCCACCAAGACTATGTCTACTTTGCCTTTCCAACCAAGGAAGAGCAAGAGCAGTTGGATGCTTTTAGCCAACAAAAGAATGCTCTCTTGCAGCAACTGACTTCCGATCCCCTCTTTTGCCAAAACCTCCAAACCTGCCAAGCCTTATCGGGTCAGATCAGCGATGATGAATTGCTCAATGAGCCCAAGTATCTCTCTGCTACCCTGATCTTTCTTCGAAGCAAGGGAATCGACTTTCCCAAACGTTTCCAGGACCTTTTAGGAGCCAAGAAACTACCTGCTTTCACCCTGGACTGGCTTGAAATTCTCCTGCAAGGCCTGCTCTTTCAGGTGCCTCACTGGTACAATCTACCTGAGGAATACGAGAAGCAACTGCTTCATGAATTAAAAGCAGCCAGCTTGATCGATCGAAAACAAGTCAAACTGGTCCGCAACAAAAAACAAGACCTTCTGCTCAACCAATCCCTCGGAAAACTAAATGCTGTCCGAGAAATTTTCAAGACCGAATACCAGGCTCTTGGAAGCCGACTGCGCCAACTGGTGCTAACAGACTATATTCGTCAAGACTTTGAAGTTCATCTCGGGGATAAGGACTCCCAATTTCACTCAATTGGGAGTACTCTCTATTTTCGAATCTATTCGCAGGGAAAGCTTAGAGCAAGCAACTCCTCCTGCCATCGCTGTCTTAACCGGTAGCATCGTCATCATCCCGACGGTCGCTAAGCCAAGATTAGAAGAGCTTCTAGGAGGGAATCGATTGACTTACCAAAGTGTCGGCCAATTATCTCCTGATGACTTTTCTCAAGGTTCGCTTGGTTGGTTCTCAACATGATTTGGTGACAGCTGTGACCCAGCTCTTTCAAGAAGGGCTCATTCAAGTCGTCATTGGAACCAAGTCACTTCTAGGAGAAGGCTGGGATGCTCCTTGCGTCAATTCCCTTATCCTAGCGAGCTTTGTCGGCAGTTTTATGCTCAGCAACCAAATGCGAGGCCGTGCCATCCGAGTGTGGCCTCAGGAGCCAGACAAGACTAGTAATATCTGGCACCTGGTCTCCATCAATCTTTCCCTAAAGAAATGGTATGAAAAGTCCGATCTTGAAAAGGAAGAAATCGAAGCCATCACTGATCAGTTGAAAGAATACAGTCCTGATCTGGAGCTCTTAGAAAGACGGATGAAGCAATTTTTAGGTCTCCATTACAAAGAGCCCTTCATCGAATCTGGTATTGAACGTCTAGCCTTTGACAATATCCGCTATACCAAAAAACAGTTGCAGAAACTCAATGAAGAAACCTTAGAGCGCTCCACCCATCGTCAAGAACTCCGGGATGGCTGGCAAAAAGCCCTGCCGATTCTGGAGAATATGGAGATTGCAAATGAGGTCCAAGTGGATAAACACTTCCTGCCCCTGGCCCTATTTTTTGACGCCAGGAAGCTAGCTCGCTGGCTGACGGCCGCTGCTTTGACCGATGCTTTCGCCAACCTGATTTACTATTCACATAGAGGAGGAGGGAATACAGCGTCTCTTATTCTTCTATTCTTCTTAGCTGTTCCCGCACTCCTTGCTTGGCTTCGCTACTATCTCTATAAGAGCCCTTATAAACGGCTAGAAGTCTTTGGCCAGGCTATCCACCAAGCCCTACTCCTTTCTGGCCAGATCCAGACCCAAGAAACCCGCATCCAAGTCGTACGAGACAGAAAGGATGCCATCAACACGCTGATCTATTTGAAGGGCGGAACCATGCGGGAGAAGGAACTCTTCTCGCAAACCATGATCGAATTTTTCGCACCGATTGAAAATCAGCGCTATATCCTGAAAGCACAGGAAAAGGTGTCCGATCAGACAGAATATTTCGCTGTACCAAGCCTCTTTGACAAACGGAAAGAGGATGCCCAAGCCTTTGTGGCGCAAATCCGAAAGAGTATAGGCAAGTATGACCTCGTCTATACTCGAAGTGCGGAAGGTCGTGCCATTCTCCTTGATGCGCGCATCAAGGCCCTAGCCAACAAACAAGAGCGCACCTTTACCAAGAAACAAGTGATGTCAGATTTGAAATAAGATTTTATTTCACTATAAAAGAAAAGTCTAGTAGATTCATTTCTACTAGACTTTTTCATTACTCAATCACAATCATAGCCTTAATGGTCTTGCGTTCATCCATGTCTTTATAGGCTTGATCAATCTCATCCAAGCTATAGCTATGGGTAAAGACACGGCCTGGATTGATGTCGCCATCAAGGACGGCCTTGAGCAAGAACTGCTTGTCGTAGGTGGTGACAGAGGCTGCTCCACCTGCTACCGAGATGTTTTGAGCAAAGGTCGAACCAAGGGCACGATTATTGTAATGAGGCACGCCGACAAAACCTAAACGACCACCATTATGAAGAACCCCAAGGGCTTGATCGACAGCTGCTGCGGTTCCCACACATTCAAGGGCGGCATCTGCTCCACCTCCGAGGATTTCACGAACCTTGGCAATCCCTTCTTCACCACGCTCCGCTACGACCGCTGTCGCACCAAATTCCAAAGCCATCTGTTGCCGGTCTTGGTGACGGCTCATAAGGACGATTTGTGATGCTCCCCGCATTTTGGCTGCGATCACTGCACATTGACCCAACGGCACCGTCCCCGATGACCACTACTTTGTCACCAGGCTTCACGTCTGCTACACGCGCTGCATGGTAGCCTGTTGGCATGACATCCGCTAACGTCAAGAAGGATTTGAGCATGGCTTCTGTATAATCTGATGGTTGCCCAGGAATCTTGACAAGAGCCCAGTTAGCATACTCGAAGCGCATGTACTCCGCTTGCACCCCATCAGACCAGTTGGTGCCGATATGACGGTCACAAGTCCCATCGTAGCCAGCACGACAGGCATCACACTCCCCACAACCATGGGTGAAAGGTGCGATGACAAAGTCTCCTGGTTTGACCGTTGTAATGGCTTCTCCGATTTCTTCGACAATCCCAATGGCTTCGTGGCCACTATTTTGATGCCCTGCTTCAATATCTGGATTGCGGTAGCTCCAGAGATCGGATCCACAGACACATGTGCGGACGATGCGGAGAATAACATCATCCGGCGCTTCGATTTGCGGACGTTCTACTTCTACTAGACCCACTTGCCCAGCTTTTGTATAGACTGTTTTCTTCATAGGAACAACCTACTTTCTATTGCTTACTTACCTATAGTATACACTTTTATCGAGCTCTAGCCCACTTCCTGATTTAAAACTCCATCTTTTAATCATATTTTTTCCCATACTTCTTTTCTAGCATTTTCTTAATCAAATAGGGCATTTTGACATTTTCGCGGCCTTTCTTATCAATCAATTTTCTGACAAAATCGGGCATTTGAATATCTTTTTCTGCTTCCAAAATCTGACCAGTACTTGAAGGAGCTTCCAACTCATCAAAAGTCTCTAGCTGAGGTTGATAGTCACTATAGTCACCATCTATATGAGACTGAATGGTTGACAGAAGGGCTTTAATCAGTCGTGAATCGCTATTTGGCATAGGAGGTCGGTGATAAACCACTCCGATCTTCTGACATAGCTCCTTACACTCCACATCATTATCAAAAAGAACTTCAATATGCTCACTAATAAAGGCAATCGGAACAAAAATATAGTGGTTCGGATGTTCACTCTCATCTCGCAGATATTCTAAAACATCAGGCTTAATCCAAGGAATACCCTATATCACCTCACTCTGCCAAGTATTGGTGTACTGATCCTCCTCAAGCCCTAAAATCTCTGCAATCATGCGACTATTGTCATAAATCTGGTCGATATAAGGGTCACCAAAATCTAGTGCCAAAACTGGAACACTGTGGGCTGAAAAAATCACCTTATAACTGTCGTCTCCAATCTGATCTAAAATCTTTTGGATTTCATCAGCCCAATAGTGGAGTAGGTCAGGTTCGCGGTACCAGTCCTTGATAATTTGGAAACTTTATCTGACCACTTTCTAAAAATTTTTTTCATAACCCATGACAGAATAGTAGGAATAATGGGGCTCTAGAATCAAGCACAAACATTCTTCAATTCCGTCATTCTCCATTTCTTCAATCACATCTGTGATAAACGGTCGGGAAAATTTATTGGCAAAGTAGACCGACGCTTGATCTCCAAGAGCAGAAGCAACCAAGTTCACTTCTTCCCTTGTTATCCTTTGGAGCGGCGTTCCACCGATTCGGACATAATTGTCATATAAAGTCTGAATTTCATGTGGTTCAGGACGAACCCCACGCCGTATATTCGAGAAAAACTCTGCTACTCCTTCGTAGGTAATCTCTTCTGGCGACCCAAAGGTCATCATCAACACAGCTCTTTTACTCATAACTACTCCTTGTTCCATGTTTGTTCTATTTTACCATGAAAAGGCTTACTTTAGGGAATTTGGTATCAAAAAAACTCTTAGCTCTGAGCTCTAAGAGTTTACACAACGATTCTTAATGATGATGATTATGTCCATGACTTTGACTGACTTCCAGCTCTTCAATATTTCTCTTGTGGGCTCGGTGGGTTGCCAGGTCTTCATCCACCTCAATAGTAACATTTTGAAAGCCACAATCTTTGAGCAAGGTACGAATCGCTTCTTTACAAACCTCCATATGCTTGACATGCTCTAAACAAACATGGATAATGGCGTTTTTTTCCAGGCCATCCATGGTCCAGAGATTGAGCTGATTGATACTAGTCACATGGTCCAACTGCTCCAAATCACTCTTGACTTGCTGGATATCCACTCCTTCTGGCACAGCATCGAGGAAAATCTTGAGCGTACTCCAAAAACGTGGAAGGGCTTTGGACAAGATGAACGCAGAAATTAAAAGAGATAAGAGGGGATCGAGGAAGTACCAATCAGTGTAGCGCAAGATGATGGCGACGACAATCACTGCCAACCAACCTAGTGTATCCTCAAGGAAATGGAGACTCAGGATGGATTCATTCTTAGTCTGCCCCTTACGGACGATGAGACTGGCTGTTAGATTTATGGCAATCGCAATGACTCCCAACCAAAGCATCCCCTCATGATCCACCGGCTGAGGCTCGATAAGCTGCTGATATTTTCTAGAATGACTAGACTAGAGCCTGTTATGAGGATGACTGCTGTCAGGATGGCCCCCAAGAGGCTAAAGCGCTTGTAGCCTAGGGTATAGTGGCTGTCCTCCTCTCGATTGGAAATACTTTCGAGAAAAGCTGAGATACCAATAGCCAAGGCATCTCCCAAATCATGGACAGCATCCGCTAAGATTGCACTGGAGCCAAAGAGACCGCCAAAGATAAATTCGATGATGGCAAAGCTAAAATTTAAGACAAAAGCTAACCAAACAGCAAATTTAGAACTCATTTTTGACCTCCTTTAATATATGGTATAATGGGAATAGATGATTTTCTCACTAGTATTATCTCCCACTCTACTTAGAAAGGATAGAAGCAAACCGTTCTTTGTGTACGTTACTGAACAGTTTGTTCAAATTGTCTATATGTGTCAAACTGACCGGCGGATTGCTAAAACAAAAAAAGCGATCTATACAGCCTTCTTAGAACTGTTAAATAGTAAAGGTTATCAAGCGACGACTGTTCAAGATATTATTGATCGGGCAGATGTTGGGCGGTCTACCTTTTACAGTCATTATGAAAGCAAGGAACTCTTGATTGACGAACTCTGCCACTACCTCTTCCATCACTTGTTTGAGAGAGAGGCACACCTAGCTGCAGAAGACTACCTGGCTCACATCTTTCTCCATTTTCGAGAAAATCAAGACCACGTGACCAGCCTCCTTCTCTCCAAAAATGATTACTTTCTCCGTCAACTTCATAAGGAATTAGAAGCCCATGTCTATCCTATGGTGGCAGATGATTTAAAAACAGCTCATCCTGCGATTCCAACTTCTTACCTCAAGCACTTTGTCGTCACTAACTTCATCGAAACCCTGACCTGGTGGTTGAGAAAAGGGAAAGCTTATAACGAGCAAGAAGTTGTCAGCTTTTATTTAGATGTCATGGAAATGACAGCTAAACAAGAATAAACATCATTTTTCTAGCTAGAAAGGAAATCTTATGAATCTCCTTATTCTTCTTGGTATTTTTAAAGCCTTCTTAGCCCTTGCCTTTCCCCTCCTTCATTTATTAGCCAGCCTTTCAGAATTAAGAAAGGGCAAGAATACTTTAGGAATTCGACTTCTATTCATCGGAAGTTGCCTTGCGACTGTATCTCTCATCCTCTACTTCTTTTTACCGATTGTCGCTCTAGTTCTTTGGATGATTGGCTGTTGTTTGATTTGCTACGGGGCCTATTGGAATGGCAAGCACAAAGAAAACTTCAAACCAGTTCATCATGTTATTCGAGTAAGTATCGCTCTGTTCCTTACCATCTTGTTAGCTCTCATATAAGAAAAGCTCAGGTTTTTTCAATTAAAACTTGAGCTCTATTTATTTATTAAGCCATCAACAGCATAAGAATAGGGATCACCACCATGGTTGCAAGGGTCGTCTCGGTCACCATGACTGCTGCATAATCGCTATCAGCACCGTAGAGGCTGGCAACAACTGGCGCATTGGTCATCACAGGCATGGCAGACTGGATGATAAAGACTTGCTTCATCAAGATTGGAAGGGGCAACCAGTAGACGATGGACGCCATCAAGAGAGGGGCAACCAGGAAGCGACCTAGTAGAATCAATAGCTGATCTTTTCCCAGAACCAACTGCTTTCACACCTACATGAGACACTGACAAACCGATGAATATCATAGACAAGGGGGTCGTTAAATTACCCAGATACTGCAAATCACTGGCTATAAAGGCTGGCAGCTTGATCTGTAGCATCACCAAGACTAGCCCCAAGAGAAAGCCCATCAGAGGCGGAGAAAAGACTTTTTTCAGACTCGTTTTGAGATCAAACTGAGCTTCTCCCTCACCATCCCGCTGGATGAGATAAGTCCCCAAAGTCCAGAAAAAGGTCGTATTGCACATGTAATAGATCAAAACATAGGGAATACTAGCATCTCCAAAGAGGGCCTGGTTAATAGGGAGACCAACGAAAATGGTATTAGAATTAAAAAACATGGAAATAAAGAGGCCACGACGCTCCTGTCTCACTGCAAAGATCCTGGCTACTCCTGTCGCGATGCCAAGCAAAATAACCATAGACAGGGCAGGAAACCGCAAGCCTGGCAACATTTTAAGCAGATCTGCTGCTGTGAAGCGCTGCGTAATGGTGTAGAGCATATAGCAGGGCAAGGCAACTTGAGTGACCAGTTTAGCGAGTAGGCCACGTGACTTGTCGTCGAACCAGCCTTTTTCACCAATGACAAAGCCCACTAAAATCATTCCTAGGATGACGAGGATCCCTGATATGCTCCTCAAAAAGATGTCCATGTTCTCTCCTCTTACTTTTTTGAAATGACAGTTTTTCTACAAGTCTCAAAAACTATTCTAGTATATCACAAAAAGAGGTGGGGCAAAATGCCCAACCTCTAATGAGTTTTTGGTAATCCGTTTTTCTCCTTCTTAGTAACCTTTAAGCATTAAATAGATCAGGCTCATAGAGAAATCCTAGGTAAGTAACTTAAATAAAGTTTTTTTCAATTTAAAATTCGCATTATTACTTGATGATCCCTTCCTGAATCAAAAAATCACGCGCTACTTGGGCAGCTGACTTGCCTTCTACTCCGACTTGGTAATTCATCTGGCTCATTTGGTCTGCTGTGATTTTACCAGCCAACTTATTGAGAACAGCTTCCAACTCAGGGTGTTTTTCGAGCAATGCAGTTTTCATGAGGGGCGCCCCTTGATAAGGTGGGAAGAGTTGCTTGTCATCTTCAAGGACCACCAGGTCATAGCGAGCCAGCTCGGCATCTGTTGAGTAAGCATCTGTTATCTGGATATCGCCAGACTGGATAGCTTGGTAGCGAAGGGCCGGCTCCATGGTGGAGACTTGTAGATTAAGACCATAGACCTTCTGCAAGCCCTTGTTTCCGTCCTCTCGGTCGTTAAACTCCAAGGTAAAGCCTGCCTTGAGTTGCCCTTCCACCTTTTTCAAATCTGAAATGGTCTTAAGGCCATACTCTTGGGCAATTTTCTTAGGCACCGCGACAGCGTAGGTATTCTGATAAGCCATGGGTTTGAGCAAGGCCAGGTCGTCTTGTCGCTTGATCCCATCTCGGGCTGCTTGATAGACTGCTTCTGGATCATGACCGACTTGTGGCGCCGGCTTGAGGAGACTTTCGGTCACGGTCCCTGTAAACTCTGGATAGATCGCGATATCCCCTTTTTTCAGAGCTTCATATAGGAAGGTGGTCTTACCAAAATTCGGCTTGACGGTCACTGTCATATCCGTAGTTTTCCTCGATCAAGATCTTGTACATGTTAGCTAGAATTTCGGGTTCTGGCCCTAACTTCCCAGCTATGACCAGGTTTTCTTTTGGTTTTGAAAGAAGACTTGGCGTATAAGAAGCTCCTAATCCAAGGATCATTACCGCAAAGGCAGCAAAGATGGTCCGCAATTTGGCCTTTTCCATCCATTTGAGAAGAAGGTTAAAGGCGATGGCCAAGAAGGCAGAAGATAGGGCACCGATCAAAATCAGACTGGCATTATTGCGGTCAATCCCTAGAAGGATAAAGGAACCAAGTCCCCCAGCTCCAATCAAGGCAGCTAGAGTAGCCGTCCCGATAATCATCACAGCTGCTGTCCGAATCCCAGACATAATAACAGGCATGGCCAAGGGAATCTCGAACTTCTTGAGTCGTTCCCACTTGGTCATCCCAAAGGCGACCCCTGCTTCTTCAAGGCTTGGATCAATCCCTTGTAAACCAGTGATGGTATTTGAAGGATGGGGAAAATGGCATAGATGACGAGAGCTGTCAAGGCCGGAAGCGTCCCAATGCCCATAATGGGAATGAAGAGGCCGAGAAGAGCCATGGAAGGAATGGTCTGGAAAATCCCAGCTACCTGTAAGACCCAGTTGCTTGCTCTCTTGCGTGTACTTAAATAAACAGCTAGTGGGACAGCCAGAAAAACAGCAAGGAGCAAGGTCAGTAATGACAGTTGCAAATGTTGCCCCAGTGCAGTGAGCCAGTCCCCAAAGCGTTCTTGAAAGGTTGCAAGTAGTTTAGACATGGTGAGCACCTCCAAATAAATCTGCGACAAAGTCGTTGGCTGGCTGGGCTAGGATGGCTTTAGAATCCGCTACTTGTACAATCTCTCCTTCTTGCAAGACTGCAATTCGGTCGCCTAATTTCAAGGCCTCGTCTGTGTCATGGGTCACAAAAATAGTGGTCATACCGAATTCTTTGTGCAATTCTTTGGTAAGAGTCTGCAACTGCTTACGAGAGATAGCATCCAAGGCTGAAAAAGGTTCGTCCATCAATAGAATTTTTGGTTCCCCAATGATGGCTCGCACAATCCCAATCCGCTGTTGTTCTCCACCAGATAATTCACTAGGCATGCGCTTTGCATACTCTGCAGCAGGGAGCCCCACCTTGGCCAAGAGTTCTTCTGTTTTAGAGGCGATTTGTTCTTTAGTCCAGCTCTTCATCTCAGGAATAAGAGCAATATTTTCCGCAACTGTCAAGTTAGGAAATAGGGCAATGGCTTGAAGGACATAGCCTGTACTGAGACGTAGCTCCCGTTCAGCATAGTCCTTGATGCGCTTCCCATCCATATAGATATTACCATCAGTCGGCTCCAAGAGACGATTGACCATCTTGAGCATGGTGGTCTTTCCAGATCCCGAAGGACCCACTAGCACCATGAATTCTCCATTTTCAATGCGGAGATTGACATCTTTTAAAATGTCTGTATCCGTGTAGCGCAGGACTACATTTTTGTATTCAATCATTCAGATTACTCTTTACTTTCTTCATTAATCTCAACTGAAGTTCCTAGTCTTTAACTTATACATGAAATTGTAATACTCGCCATTACATCTGTCAATTGATTTGATTTCAAATGCTGAAGAAAAAGAGCTTGGCCAAGACCAAACTCTGGATAATGAAAATTATTCTTCTTCCACCAAGCGTTTGAACTCTGCCTGGAGTTCAGCATTTTCAGTCGGTTTAAGATACATTTGTCCTCCATTAGTTGTATCTGAATGAAAGACGATCGGTTCTCCCGTATTGGTGATAGCGAAAAAGTAACTATGAACATCTGGAAATTTATCCCAATTACTGTAGCGTTCTACAATTCGATATTGAGCATTTCCTAGACCTGTATCCGTATACTCGGCATTCATTTTCTCACTTGGTCCATCATCCCTAAGTGTATAGAGGTGGTCTGGCCCTACATCCCCTCCTGCGATCCCCTTTTGGTAATTGGGTTGTCCTAGTCTTTCTCCCCAGTCCATTATAAAAGCTTCGAGTTTCGCCGATTTGTTGGCATTCCAAGGAGCTTTTAGTTGTGTTTCTGATTTAGTTGAACGACTTGGAACTTCAAATTCCTGCCAATCGAGGCCTCTTAAGTCAATTTGATCCGATGCATTTTTTCCAAAATCAGCAGCAATATCATTTGCTTGTATGTGAATCTCTTTTTCTTGGAGTATAGTCGCTTGCTCTTGCTTGGCATTAAGTCGATAAAGAGTCCCATAACCTTGCCCCGTTCCTGAAGACCAGCTAAGCTCTAGAACTTCTCCTCCTTTATAGACAAGCGCAGCATTTCTTGCTCCACCATGACCTGCCACGAACCCTTCTCCCAAAAGGACAGGTTTCCCAGCTTGCAAATAGTAAAGACCGGTTAAGAAGTATTTGCCACTCACATTTAGGTCTGCAATCAGCAGTTCCTCTATCCCATCATTATTCAAATCCGCAAAGGCATAGCGCATTTCATCTGCTTGATTGACCGCATTCTCGACCGCCCAACTATTGATTGGACGCTCAGTTGCTTGTAAACTTTGATAGAGACTTGCAATACTTGCTGTATCCTTTGGCGAGGTCAAAATCTTTTGATAATCCTCAAATACAGGCTGGTACAACTTCTTGTAATCTTTTTTTACGTCTTTTTTAGTGAACTTTTTTCTAGAAGATGATAAAGTCGTTGTTTCCGAGCTGTTATTCAACTGACTAGAATGTCGAGGAGTTCGTTTGCTACAACCAACCGTAACAAGTCCTGCTGCTAGGAGAATGACTGCTCCCAATTTCTCTTTTCGTTTCATAAGTTTCTCCTTTTGTGTCATCCTTGATAGCTGTACTTTTCTCTTTATATTATACCAAAAAAGAAGGCTACACCTAATAATTTGTGTAAAACCTTCTTAGTATATATGATTTAATTCGGATTTTTCTGCTCCTGCCGATTTTGATGATCCTGACTCTCAAGGTGTTGCTTGATCAAGGCGACCACTTCATCATTAGTCGGAAGGTCCGAGTGTTGCGCATCCTCTCCTGTCACCGTAATCTCTGTATAACTAGCTGCTTGATTTTTGATAGATATACTTACCAGCTGACACACTAGCATCCGGAACCAACTCATCCGAGTCATAGGTAATGGTCCCTGCTACCGAATACATATGGAGGGTTGTCGGGATAGCTTCTCTGTTCTTGATAAAGTCCGCCAACATCTCTGATTTATTTTTGATGTTGGTCTCTGTAAAGTTATAAGGGGTCCCAATGGTCATGAGGGTCTTGAGATCCACGTCATAATCCCCTAGATAATTTCAATAAAGGCGGTATAAATCAAGCCTCCATTGGAGTGGGCCAGTCCCTTAAAGTTATTGAAGTTATATTTTTCTTGCAAGGCTTCAAAGGCTTGGTTAACCATCTTGGCTTGCTTTTTAATATTGCTGTAACCATCCTTGTTGTTTTCAAAACCAATGACGATAATCGGTTCATGGTCCTTGGCATCAATACTCCCACTGTAAGTAATGGTCCCATCATTCCAGACCTTGACCTTGAGCAGGCTGTGTTTGGTTCCTTGTCGGTCTTGATTGAGCTTAGTCACCAAGCCATCAAAGCGGTTCTCTGTCGCAGAGCTTCCCGGGATCATGATAATTGGCGATAGTTTTGAATTATAGAATTTTTCGATTTTCTGGACATTTTTTCGAGTCCAGCTATAAGAAGGCACGGCCAAGCCAATCAAGAAAAGGCAGACCAAGGTGAAGACCAGCGCTGTTTTTTTAGAGATTTTCATGGCTTCCTCCTTCTTCTAGCAAATCTTTCCGAACTTGGTTGCCCATACGGACAAAGGGAATATAAAGGGATACGTCTAGGGCAAAGCAGAGGAGACTCACAGCTAAAGCTCTCAGGCTTCCTCCCGTCCCAATAAAAGCATAAAGGATGCTTGGTGTCCCATCTGGCACTGGATAGACAGCTGCTGGCATCAGTTTGAAGCACAATGCCAGAGCTGCAATTCCCATATTGACCAAGGGGATCAATGAGAAGGGAATCACATATAGCAGGTTGAGGAGGACCGGGATTCCTACCATAAAAGGAGCGCCATTGTTAAAGAGGCTTGGAAAGATACTAAGGAAACTAACTTTCTTGTCCTTTTGACTTCGTGAAACCAGTAAGATCGCAACTAAAAGTGCCAGGACTGCACCAACTCCTGCCACCATGCCATAACTTCGGTACAAATTGGTCAAGGTGTAGAGATAAGGAATGCCAGTCGTCGTATGATTGCTGACGGCATAAGTCAGATTTTCCAAGGCAAAACTATCATCCGCAATCGAGTTCAAGGCAAAAACCTGACTGTTTCCTACCCAAGCCGATAAGCTATTCAAGAGTCCTATGACAAAAGTGGATAGGAGGTGATGACTGGTCACGGTCAGTGAACTGAAAAATTGACCGATGGTCTGAAAGACACGGTACTGATTGCCCAGGACTAAGAGGCCATTTAAACTGACTCCTAAGAGCAGAGACAAGAAAATCGGACGTACAGTCTTGGGTTGATAAATAAAGTCTTTAGTGACGATTTGATCGTCACTGGCTTTGGACAGACGAAAAATCTGGCCAATTAGGTAACCTAAAAAAATCGCCAAGAAAATATTGGTCGTCGCAGGTAGATTGATGTGAGATAGTTGCCCATCCCGAAGAGGCCCCATCAATAATCCCTGTGAGCTAACAAGAAAACTGACCATAAGAGCTGTCACACCAGCCGTCCCTGTACTTCTTCCATAATGTCCAGCTGTATATTTCCCTGCAAAATAGGTTGCTAAAGGTCCAGCCAAACCACTTGTAAAATTAGAAAGATTGGACAAGACTTGACCCGTGAGTTGAAAGCCCGGTAACCAATCCGAAACAGAAAAGAGCTTATTTATATAACCTCTATCTGAGAAGAAGGACTGGGAAATCACGCGAACAATTGCTGAGAAAAAGTAAAAATGGAAAAGAGAGATAGCAAGGTCTTCTGGGTGATTTGTACAAATCCACGCTCTCGAAACCTGAGAAATTTTTGCACCAATATTTTATCATTCTTGCTCCTACTATCCTTATTGACCCGTTAGGTGACATTACTCGTGCACACCCTACTGTTTTCTTCATTATAGCATATCCTTACCCTTCTCAGGTTTACCTAGACTTCTTATATCGAGTAGTTAGAAAGTAAAAGAGAGGTATTTTTAAACCTCTCTTTATCGATTCAATAAATACTCAGAAATTATCTTGTTAGAACAGGATAGGATATTGTTAATCTGGTTTCTTTTTTCAAAGTCATTATCCCAATAATAAATATCAGAAAGTCCCCCATGTGGTGGAAAAAGGGCTTGATAAATTGTCAATTTATCTCTTAAACTCATTTCTTTATTAGTATTTACATATTCTTTCAAAATATGTAGCTCATCCACTTGTGGACCAATATTTTTAATATTATATTTGTCAATGATAGACAACAAATGATCGATCGCTTCTAAAAAGTTTCTTTCATACTACTGTTCATCCATTTCACTATTTTCCTTAAATCCTATTCTACCAAAATATACCCATGAATTCATACTAAAACAAAAAAGAGCAGCAAACTGAGCTGCTCTCCATTTTGTTTATTTTTCGACCATTCCGCCTTTGATAAGACTGTCTTTCGTTACTGAATAACTGACTGTTTTGTCATCTAGGGATTGAAAGCCTGGGTACGATTTCTTTTTAATTTTATTAAAATCGATTTTTTTGTGTAATCAATGGTATTGCGGATATAAAAGATTCCGTCTTTGTATTCTGATGTTAGTTCAAATCCATGGCCCATCAGATCTTTGAATTTTTCTTGGCTCTTAGCGACGGCTTCTTTCATGGTTTCAAGAGGGTTCTCACCAGGCACTTTTGAGACGTCGTAATCATCAACTTTTTCTTGTAATAACAAGGTATCTCCCTTGTAATACAAGGTTACAGTGGACTTACCTGCTTCATCACTCGTTTCAAGAACGGTTTTTTGTGCACCTGCTAGTGCATCTTCTTTTTTGCTTTCATCAGTTGATGACTCTTTTGTCTTTTCTTTAGCGGATGATTTGCTTGTTGCTTTACTAGTCGCCCTAGTGGACGATGGACTAGTAGATTTTGTACTCTCTTTTTGTGCGCAACCAGCTAAAAGAAGACCCGCTGTCAAGAAGACGGCTAACATTTTTGTGGTTTTATTCATTTTGAATACCTCACTTTTTGATGGTTAGGGAAATGACTGACGTCTGAAATGAGTCCTGTAGCAAGATCAACTGTAGATATAGATGTTATCAGAAAAGCCTCAAAATGATGTTCACAATCCTCTCCTTATCGATCATTGTAGCCATCTGGGTGGCTAGAATGCCAAGCCCAGGCTGTTTGGATGATGGTTTCGATATTGTCAAATTTTGGTTGCCAGCCGAGGATGGCACGCGCCTTCTCAGATGATGCGATCAAGGTATCTGGATCACCTGGTCTGCGATCAGCCATCTCAAGTGGAATCGGATGTCCCGTCACCTTGCGAGCTGCTTCAACGATTTGAAGATTGGAGAATCCAGTCGATGAGCCCAGATTAAAGGCGGTCGATTCATTCCCTTTTCGGAGATACTCCACTGCTAAAAGATGGGCATCTGCCAAGTCAAATGGATGGACATAGTCCCGAACATTGGTGCCATCTGGTGTCTGGTAGTCATCTCCAAAAATAGAGATCTTTTCGCGTTTGCCTTGGGCCACTTGTAAGACGATCGGCAAGAGATGGGTCTCTGGTCCATGGTCTTCTCCGATAGATCCATCTGGCTTAGCACCTGCTACATTAAAGTAACGAAGAGGCACATACTTGATGCCGTAGGCTTGATCGGCCCAGCGCATAATGGTTTCCATCATGAGCTTGCTTTCCCCATAAGGGTTGATCGGTTTTTGTGGAGTGGTCTCAAGAATCGGAATTTCTTCTGGAATGCCGTAAGTGGCAGCAGTTGAAGAAAAGACGATGTAGTGGACCCCACATTCATGCATGACTTCCAAGAGTTTGACCATGCCTGCTGTATTGTTATCAAAATATTTCAATGGATCGGCCATGGATTCCGCGACTAGTGAGTAAGCCGCAAAGTGGATGACCGCATCGATATCTGCATGTTCCTTAAAAACAGTGCGCATAAAGTCTTGATCCGCCAGGTCTCCTTGGTAAAAGACGGCATCTGGATGCACCGCTGCACGGTGACCTGTGACCAGGCTATCGACCACGACGACTTTTTCCTGTCCTTCATTGACCAAACGGTCCACCATGTGGGAACCGATATAGCCAGCTCCTCCGAGTACGAGTATTGCCATTTGTTTTCCTTTCGCTTCTTTGTCTTCTCTCTTATTGTACCAAATTTCTGCCTCTTCTCCACACTTAAAGTGTCGCAACAAAGCGTCTAAAGGCAGCTTGTCCTTCTGCTGTTCTCTTGTAGACTCCAGCATCTTCCAGCACACGCGCAAAGATCTGGCCAACCGATTCACGGACAAGGGCCTCTGCCCCTGCTTCGTCTGTAATAGCTGGGTGAGTAGCTTTCAAGTCATCCGCCCAAGGCTGGTGGTAGGTCGCCACAGTGCTTTCACGACCAAGCAGATAGTCTTGAACCTGCTTGAGCTCTTCCTTGAGTCGAGGTGGCAAAATGGCCAAGCCCATGACTTCGATCAGGCCGATATTTTCTTTTTTAATGTGTTGCACATCCGCATGTGGGTGATAAATGCCATCGGGATGCTCTGGTGAGGTTTGATTGTCACGTAGCACCAAGTCCAGTTCATAATGCCCATCACGAATCCGTGCAATGGGGGTAATGGTATGGTGGGGCTGACCGTCGGATGCCGCTAAGACTTGAACAGCTGGATCCGAGTAGCCACGCCAGACTGTAAGGATATGGTCTGCCAGAGCAATCAATTGCGCCTTGTTATCTGATTGCAACCGGAGAACCGACATGGGCCAGTTGACAATTCCTAGTGACACCTCTTCAAATCCCGGAATGGTAAAGCTTTCCTCAACAGGAGCTAGCTCCATAGGGAAGGTGTGGCGTCCGCCTTGGTAATGGTCATGAGTCAGGATGGATCCCCCTACAATGGGAAGATCTGCATTGGAGCCCGCAAAATAGCCTGGAAAAGTCTCGACAATGGTCAAGAGTCGCTCAAAGGTCTTGCGACTAATGGCCATGGGCACATGCTGGCTATCAAGGAAAATGCAGTGTTCATTGAAGTAGGCATAAGGGGAATACTGGAAGCCCCAATCATGACCGTCCATATCAAAGCGGATGATCCGATGATTGGCCCGGGCTGGATGGTCTAGGCGACCTTGATAGCCTTCATTTTCAAAGCACAATTGGCAGGCTGGATAATGACTGGCTTTGGCAAGCTTGGCTGCTGCAATGTCTTTAGGATCTTTTTCAGGTTTTGACAGATTGATGGTGATTTCGAGAGAACCGTAGGGAGTTTCAGCCTCAAAGGCAATGTTTTGCGCAATCGCTTTGACCTTGATGTAATCATTGCACTTAGAGAGAGCATAGAAATCAGCAATCGCGTCTTCCTTGGACTGACGGTAGGTCTCCCAGAAACGATAGTTGACCTGACTAGGGCTAGGGGTGATCCAATCCATCAACTCCGCTCCCAAGCTGTCCTTGGCGGCCATGCTGTCTTGGATCTTATTATTCGCAACAGCAATCTCTACCAGCTGATCTTTGAGCGCAATCAAGTCTTCATTTTGGGCTGGAGCGTCTAGCCCTTCTTCTCCGACGCGACTCATGACGCGATTTTTTAGATAAATCCGATCCATCTCTTCGTAGTCACTCGCCGCAATGACGGCTGTGACAAATGCATCCAAAATTCCCTGATTCATTGATTCTCCTTCTTACGTTTTAAATAGTCTCTGACAGCATCCAAATCCTGGAAAACTTGTTCTGCTTTAGTTAAGAAAGACTGTGCTGGTACTTTTAAATCTGGAACACATATGACTGGGATTCCAGCCCGATAGGCTGCTTCAATCCCTGCTTCACTATCCTCTAGTACTAAGCAATTCTCTGGTAAAGCATTCAAATCACTACAAGCCTTTAAAAATATATCTGGGTAAGGTTTACTTCGTTTGACATCTTTTGCAAAAACTAAATGGTCAAATAGGGACAGTACCCCATTGCTATCCAAGATCATTCTAGCCCGAGATTCAACACTTGAAGTTGCTAGGGCGATTGGAATGCCCTCTGTTTTCAAAAAAGTAAGCAAATTTTTAGCACCTTTTTTTAAATGAACACCTTGGGCTAAGATTCGACCTTCTAGTTCATAAACTCTAGCCAAGGTTTGGTCAAAGTTCCATGGTAAATCATAGGTATCCAAAAATCGTTGAACATTCTCCTCTTCCCTATGTCCACTGTAGTCTCTAGAATAAGTTTCTTCTGTGAAAGGAATTCCAAAATCTCTAAGCAATTCTTGATAAACTTTTAGAGAAATGATTTCAGTATCGGCTAATAAGCCATCTAAATCAAATATTACAGCTTCCATTATTATTACCTAGTCTAAAACCCGTGTTCCTGCCGCAACTTCTGCAATATAAAAGCTAGGCGCATAGCCAACGACTTCTTCATAGCGTTTGCCAACAGCTTCTTTAAAGGCTTCAACCTTATCTTTGTTTACAAGGGCGATGGCGCAACCACCAAAGCCTGCTCCTGTCATACGAGCGCCCAAGACGCCTTCTTGTTCCCAGGCTGTATGCACCAAGGTATCCAATTCTAGACCTGTCACTTCGTAGTCATGCTCCAATGATACGTGGGAAGCGTTCATGAGACGGCCAAAGCCTTCCAAATCACCTGCTTCAAGTGCCTTACGAGCTTGGAGAGTCCGTTGATTTTCAAGTACAGCATGGCGAGCTCGTTTGATGCGATTTTCATCCTTGATCAAGTAGCTGTAGGCATCAAAAGCCCAGAGATCCAATTCCCCTAAGGTTTGGAGGTCCAGTTTTTCTTGGAGTTCAGAGACGGCGGTTTCACATTCTGAACGACGTTCATTGTATTTTGAATCCGCTAATTCCCGGCGTTTGTTGGTGTTCATGATGACCACGACATTGTCTTTGAGGTCCAGCGGTACCAAATCATACTCTAGGGTGTTGGTATCGAGATAAATAGCCCGTTGATCAGCTCCCATACCGATGGCAAATTGGTCCATGATCCCAGAGTTAACTCCGATGAAGTGATTTTCGGTTTGTTTCCCGATCTTGACCAGATCTAGACGATCTAAGTGAAGATCATATAGTTTCTCAGCGATGACGCCAATCAAGAGCTCAAGGGAAGCTGAAGAAGAAAGACCGGATCCATTTGGAATATTGCCATAAACATAGACATCCATACCGCTATCAATGACATGACCCGCTTCTTGCAAGAAGTGGAGCACGCCTTTTGGATAGTTGGTCCAGTTGTGCTCTTGTTCAAAGTGGAGGTTTTCAAGCGGAACTTCAATGATCCCCTTGTCTTCAAAGTTTCCTGAGAAGAAACGCAAGACCTTATCCTCACGCTTTCTTGCAGCTCCGTAGGTACCAAGTGTAATGGCTGCTGGGAAGACATGAGCCACCATTATAGTCAGTGTGTTCACCAATCAGATTAATCCGTCCTGGTGAGAAGAAAGTGTGGTCAGCCTTTTCCCCAAAGACAGCCTGGAATTTTGCTTGTAAATCTTGAGATGTGATTGTTGTCGTCATGAGAAACTCCTTTAGTTTTGTAAACGTTTTTATACTTGTATTATATCTGATTAGAAGTAAAAGTTCAAGTATTTTTTTAGTAAAAATTTTATTAATTTTTTTATTTTCATGCCCAAAAAGGCGAGAATAGAAAGCTTTTCCTCCGATCATAACTTCTATTTCCATTCTAGCTATTTTTGAGTTAATTTTTAGTAAAGTTTTACTAAAAAAATCTCAATTGGGAAATCACCCAATTGAGATTCTT
>BNJU01001484.1_pt1 | contig 68234 bp, 118 predicted proteins | sample 8539281 | NCBI WGS metagenome assembly BNJU01 (sample SAMD00202456, study PRJDB9452) | human saliva metagenome | isolation source: human saliva | place: Japan
CTCCACGCCGCCGCCGCAATCAAAAGACGCAGCCGAAACCCCCGCGCCGCTCGCTCGACATGATCGCTGACGTCGCCCGTGAAGCGCGCTCCACAGCCGGAATCCGCCACCGGTGAATTCCTCGCCCGCGACGGCGGGCTGATTGCCGACGTCGAGGCGGGCCCCATGGAGTCGACCCGCGCTGGCGCCTCAGGGTCGAAGCCCAGGCAGCCGTTCGCCCCTATCCCGCGCTGGGCTCGGTGACTCGCGATGTAAAGGGTCTTCGGCGTAGACGAGCTCTGCCGTCGGCGGATGAGCGAGCTCGGACCGTCACCTCGGTTCCGTCCTGCGGCGAATGGAGGAGACGAGGCGCGACTCCGCCTCGCCGCCGAGGAGAATCGGCGCAAGCGTCCACGAGGATTCGGCCACGACGAGCGCCGGGCTAGGAACGGAATTTCGGGCGCGCTGAGCTGCCTGACCGAGGGCGTGAAAACATCGCGCGCAGCTGGCTCGGCGTGGCGTAGGCCTTTTCGCCTCGCAGCCCTTCGCGCCGTCTCGCGCATTCTCGGCTTCGTCCGCGCCGGGTTTCAAGAAATCCTCAAGGCTTTCGGGCGCCTTGTCGGCAAAGCAAGGTCTCGGACTTCTCCTGCAAGCTCGCCTCGTTCGGGGAAACCGCCTCGACTCACGATTTTCTCACGGATGTCGCCATCAATCGTAGCAAAACGAGTAACGTGCGTCAATTCAACCATTGCTCGAATCCCTTTCGCCGCTTTTGACAACGCAACCTATCGTTTTCCCCACGCGACGCGGAATGAAAATCACCGAAACAGTCGAGAAGAAACCAAAAATCCGAGTGCTCGTAGCGCATGATAGAAGGCCTGCCGAAGCGAGCCTTCTTCCTAAGTTCTTCCGCGTCGTCCTCCGACAGCAGACCATCCTTAAGCCCGGGCGAGCCTACGGGGAATGCGCACCTCACGGCCCCGCACGCGGACGGACTGAAGCTCGGTGAGCTCAGCCTTCCACTGGGAACGGCGAGAGCGAGTGTTGCTGGGGGGACATCTTGCGCTTGGGAACCGCGCATGTGCACCGCTCCTCTCTTAATGGCCGCCTCGTGCGGCACGTGGTCCTGTCGCGAGCGGGCAATGTGCCCAACACGCACAAATGAGTATGTTACTCCACGAGGCGCGGCCGACGCCATCTGCCCAAAGGCCTCTCCGACCTCGACGGGAGGATTTGCCACATCCCCGCCTTCCGGCGGCGCAACGCCTTCCCGCGCGAGCTTATACAGCCAGGCCCGGCAGCGCGAACTGAAACGGCGTCGCTGCGGTCGGCAGGATCCGCGTCGTCTTCAAGGCAGACGGCCCTTCAGGGCGGACAATGGAACCGTGAGCGAATCTCCTCACTCCGTCCGCCCGGCTCTCTCACGAGATCGAGGGTGAAGAAATCCCGTTTTTCTCGCCCTCGTCGCCAGGGTCTCCACGCCGCCGAGGCCCGCGAGGTCGTGAACGAGGAAAGCCGCCATGCCCGACGCCCGCCATCATTGCGCCGCCTTCGTCGTCCGTCACGACGGCGCCTAGCCCTTTCTCCCATTCTTCGGACGACGGCGAGCCTCGGGAACGGCGGGGCGTCCGATGCTCGACGTCTCGCCGGTTCGAAACTCGTCGACGTCGTGGCCGCGTCACGCGATATTTCGGCGGAACGCTGCTCGGCACGGGCGGCTGCGGCGCGCCTTATTCCGACTCCGTGCGCGAATGCCTCGAAGGCGCGCCCGTCGTCGTCCGCGACGACGTGCCCGCGTGGTCCGCGGCTCCCCACGCCGACGCCGGCCGCCATCTTCTCGAGCTGGCCGGAATCGGCGCGAGCGTCGAGCCCGCGTACGAGGCGGGCGGGGGTCCGCGTCGTCGTCGCCCACCCCGACGCCGACGCCGTCGCCAGCCTTTTTCGCCCGGCTGTCCTCGGAAGCATTCGACCGAACCGGCGGGAACAAGAACCGTCGAGGCTGCCGGCGGGCGCGATCCGCAAACGGCTCTGCGATTCGCTGAGGGCCACTGCTCGACGAAAAGGCTGACCTGCCAAGAGACAATGCCCGCGCCGCGTCAAGAGACGATGTGCACGCACCTGCCCGCAAGACAATGGCCCTGCACCGCTCCGCAAGACAATGGCCCGCGCCGCTCCGCAAGACAATGGCCCGCGCTGCCCGCAGGAGACAATGGTCCCCGTCGCGAGACAAATGTCCCGGTCGCAGCCGATCGGAGGCGCTCAACCGCATACGGACGCGGATCCGCTGGACCGAGACAAACGCCGCATTGCGACGAATCGACTGGACATTGCGCCCTCGGTGTGAAAAGTAACGCGAGTAAACGACATGACGGAAAGGACGAGGCCATGGTCTCGCCATCGCTCCCACCTCGGTTCCGCATGTGCTGTATGTGTCTTTAGGGCGTCGAGCTTTATAGGTGCGCGTCGCGCACGCCTCGGCGCTCACAACGGCTCGCGCGCGACCACAGTCCACGCGCACCGTGCGCTCCCGGCAAACAGCGCATTTCCCTAATCCATTCACGTCGAACCTGAGGAAAAACATGTCGACAGTATTCGCCAACGCAACGGAACTCGTTGGCCGCACGCCCTCGTCCGCATCAACAGGCTACCTGCCGACGCCGCTGATGCGACCGTCCTCGCGAAGCTCGAATTTTGGCAATCCCCGCGAATTCGGTGAAGGACCGCATCGCGGTCGCCATCATCGACGCCGCAGTCGCCTCGGGCAAGCTCCCCGAAGGAGGACGATCGTCGAGGGGACCTCCGGCAACACGGGAATCGGGCTCGCCTGGGTCGGAGCTGCCCGCGGATACAAGGTCATTCTCACGATGCCCTCCTCCATGTCCAAAGAGCGGCGCGCGCTGCTGCGCGCCTTCCGGGCGGAGCTCGTTCTGACCGAGCCCGCGCTGGGAATGCGCGGCGCCGTCGACAAAGCGAAGGAGATCGTGGCCTCGACTGACGGCGCATCTCGCCTCGCAGTTCGCGAACGAGGCGAACCCCGCCGTCCACGAGAAGACGACCGGCGAAGAGATCTGGGAAGACACCGACGGCAAGGTCGACTACCTCGTCTCCGGCATCGGCACGGAGGCACAATCACCGGCGCCGGCCGCGCGCTGCGCCGCCACAACCCGCAGATCAAGCTCATCGCCGTCGAACCCGCCGAATCCCCGCTCCTTTCGGACGGCAAGGCCTGCCCCCACAAGATCCAGGGGCTCGGAGCAAACTTCGTTCCCGACGTCCTCGACACCGAGCTTTCCCGACGCGTCGTCACGGTCTCCTCCGGATGAGGCCATCGCGCAGGCGCGGCGGCCGCCACCGACGAGGCCTCGCTTGGGCATCTCTCCGGCGCGGCCCTCGCTGCCGCCGTCGAGATCGCCAAACGGCCTGAGGCCGCGGGCAAGACGATCGTCGCGATCATCCCCGACTTCGGCGAGCGCATATGTTTCGACGGCGCTCTTCGAGGCTTGTCGATTGACGAACGTGGCGGCGCTGAAGCTGAGCGCCGCCCACGCCTCCTCGCGGCAGACCGTCCGTCCGCAAACGCGAGCACTCACACGAAAAGCGACCAGCCCGATGCGCCCGCCCCGCTTTCTCCAAACCGTCCGCGAAGACATTCAGGCCGCCCGCGAACACGACCCCGCTGCGAAATCGAACGTCGAGGTGGCGCTCTCCCTACCCTGGAATTCATGCGATTTGGGCCACCGCCTCGCCCACGCCACGTGGAAGAAATCGCTAGCCCGCGTGCCGGCCCGCCTCGTCTCCAGGCGGTGCGCGCATTGACCGGGATCGAAATTCATCCCCGGCAACCATCGGGCGGCGCTTTTCATCGACCACGGAATGGGCGTCGTCATCGGCGAAACGGCCGAGTGTGGGCGACGACTGCATGCTCATCACGGCGTGACCCTGGGCGGACGGCACTCGTGGACAGAAGCGGCACCCGACGTTGGGCAACGGCGTCGCTCGTCGGCGCGGGGGCCAAAGATACTCGGGTCCGGTGACCGTGGGCAACGGCTCCCACATCGGAGCCAATGCCGTTGTCATCAAAGACGTGCCGGACGATTCGACGGCCGTCGGCGTTCCCGCCACGTCTCGCAGCAGAAAGCGGAAGACGCCTTCACATCGATCCGGCGATCTGGATCTGAGGGCCGGCGCTCTTTGAGGCCCGTCAGCGCCCGAGGACCTCGTACTGCGCCACGAGGTCGATGCGCCGCTGATGCCGTTCGTCTCCGCTGAAGGACGCCGATGAACAGCCTCGACGAAGGAAAGCGCCTCGTGTCCGTGCTGGCGCGCGCTATCGCGCACGACGTTCGCGTCATTGTGCTCCCGCCCGAGCCTCGCGGTCTCAAGGTTCCACGCGAGGGCCGCCCGCACTCCCCTGACTTTGTTCGCCGCCATCTGCTCGCCGTTTCCAGAGCCTCGATGACGATCCCCAGGCCGCTGGGTCGGCTGCCACGGCCTCGCCGCAGGCGATGCACATGGGCGGGTAATCGTCCATCGGATCATATGAATGGGCGCCGTGGTCGACCACCTGTGGCCTCCTTCGCGGAGCTTGCCCGCGATGTATTCTTGAGTTCGAACTCCTCGCGTGGTCCGTTGCAATGTGTATCCGCATGCAAACATGATACCGGTCACCAATCGGCCCTAAAACACGCGCCAGCGGGCCAGCCGGTCTGCGCCGGTTCCACTGGAGTCCGCCAGACGCAGAAAAACGCGCCTGCGGGCCAGCCGATAGGATTGCCCCCTGGGACACAGCGAGAGGCATCGATATTCGACGCGACGATCCGAAGACGCGAGTTCAAGACGACGTCTTCGCGCCGTCAACGGCGGATGCGTTGGAGACGACCGAGATTTCCGAAGATCTTCCGTGGATCGGCTAGCTTGTCGAACTGGTCCTTCAGGCGGAAAAAGCACGTGAGGGAGATCATCGAGGACTCGCGAAGACTGAAGAAACCGATGCGCATCCGCACAGGAACGCGCAGCGCGACGGCGCCGAACAGACGGATGGAAATGCCAACGAGAGCGGCGAGGCGCACAAAGACGCGCACAAAATCGGCGCCCTTTTCTCCTCGTGGATGGACGTCGATGCTCTGAACGCCAAGGAACCGCTTCTTTGCGGGCCGACCTCGCCCCGGTCGAGGCCGCAACGGACCGCGAGGGCCTCGCGCGCGTCGTCGGCGAACTCCTGGCCGCGGGAGTGCCGACCTTCTTCGACTGGGACATCGACGCCGATCTGGCGGACCCCGACAGATACGTCGCCTTCTTCGAGCAGTCCGGCCTCGGCCTTCCCGACGAGGCGTACTACCGCGAGGAGCAGCACGTCGAAACCTTGGCCAAGTACTCGGATTTCGTGCCGAGGCTCCTGGCCCTCGGCTACGGCCTCAGCGAGGAGGCGGCGCGAGCCCAGGCCGACGTCGTCCTTCGCTTGAGACCGCGATCGCCTCCGCCCACTATGAACGTCGTCGACGCGCGCGACGCCGACAAACTCAACAACCCGTTCGTCTGGGCCGACTTCGTCGAATCGGCCCTGGCTTCGCCTGGGACGCCGCGCTGGCGGGCGCCCAGATGCCGGTGGACGGCCTCCGACGTGATCGTCAGTGCGAGCCGCACGCTCTGCGCGAGGCAGCGCGCCTGTGGGGCCGAAACCCCGCTTGCCGACCTCAAGGTTTACACGCGCTGGCGCATTCTCCGTGCGAGGGCCACGTCCTCACCGAGGAGATCGGACCGGGCGAACTTCGACTTTACGGCAAGGTGTTGCGCGAACCGCCCCAGCAGCGCGAGCGGTGGAAGCGGGTCGCCGTCGTCGAGGACGCGCTCGGCGAAGCCCTGGGAAGAGTAGCGTCGCCCGGCATTTCCGCCCGAACACAGGAAAAAGATGCTCAACTGGTCGGCGACCCGCTGGAGGCCTACCGCCGATCGATCTCCGCCTCGACTGGAGTGGGCGAAGAAACCAAAGCCCACGCGCTGAAGAAGGTCGCCTCGTTCGTCGCCAAGATCGGATATCCGACAGTGGCGGATTACTGGCCCGCCGTCGGCGACGACCTCGTAGAGAACGTGCGCGCCTCCAAGCGATTCAACACGGCATTCGACTTCGCCAAGCTCGGCAAGCCGATGGACCGCTCCGAATCGGCGAATGACTCCGCAAAGCGTCAACGCCTACTACTACCCCGTGTGGAACGAGATCGTCTTCCCGGCCGCCATCCTCCACCTCTTCGACCTCTGAACGCGACGCCGCTTTGAACTACGGCGCGATCGGGGCGGTCATCGGCCACGAAATCGGGCTACGGATTCGACGACCAGGTTCGAAGTTCGACGCCGCCGGGCGGATGAGCAACTGGTGACCGACGCCGACCGCGCCGCCTTCGAGGAACGGCATCGCGCCCTGGTCGCCCAATACGACGCCTACATCCCCGCCGAGCTCTGGCCCCGGACGGGCCGCATTGCGTCAACGGACGCCTGACCCTGGGCGAAAACATCGGCGACCTCGGCGGCCTCGTCCATCGCCCTCAAAGCCTACGAAATCGCCCTCGAACGCGAAGGAAAACCCTCGACGACGCCGCGACGTCATCGACGGACACACCGCCGCCCAGAGATTCTTCCTCTCCTATGCCCGGTCCTGGCGGGAGAAAATGAGGCGGGAATTCTCGAAACGACCGTGGCGACGGACGAGCATCCGCCGAGCGAGTTCGCGCCAACGCGGTGGCTAAGAACATCGACGCTTTTCGCCAAAGCCTTCGGCCTCCAACCCGGCGACGCCCTTCTACCTGCCGCCCGGAGGAACGCGTGCGCATCTGGTAAGCGCAGCAACCCGGCGCCCAGGCGGCAGAACTTGCGCGCCCCGCCTTAAAAGGCAGACGCTGTGCGCGGACAACTGGCGGAAAACCGCGCTTGACAACTTAGCGGAAAACACTGTGCACCTTCGCGCGTCGGCCGCGCGGCGAACTCGCCTGGGCAGGCGGGCTCGGGACACTACCTCATGTCCAACGAATCCTCGCCCGCGTCCTCGACGGCGCGGACCCCGCTGTCCGAATGCAAGACTGATCTGTTCCGCGCGGTGAACGGCGCGGATACGAGACAAGGAGAGACCCTGCCGATCTCGCGTCCTACGGCTCCTTCCGTCAAGCTTCGGCTCGAATCGGAAGCGAATGTGCGGGCAATCATTGAGGACCTCGCGTCAGGCGAGCAGTGAAGGACGCGAAGAAGATATCCGACCTCTTCTCTTCCTGGATGGACACGGACACGCTCAACCGGCTGGGCGTGGCTCCGCTGAGCAAAGACCTTGAACTCGTCGAGGCCGCCCGAGCACGACGAGCTCGCCGAAGCCGTCGGCTCGCTCATGGCCACCGGTTGCGCGTCGTTCTTTCTCCGTCGGCGTCGGCACCGACATCAACGACCCCAGCCGAGTACGTGACGTTCCTGGGACAGTCCGCCTCGGCCTTCCGACGAGGCGTACTACCGCGAGGAGCAGCACGCCGAAACCTTGGCTGGTACTCGAATTTCGTTCCGAGCCTCCTGGAGCTCAGCGGATCCGCCCAGCCGCTTCCTCCATCGTCGGACGCCGCCCGCGCTGCGCCTGGAGGCGGAATTCGCCTCGATGCACTGACGTCGTCGACCGGCGCGACCCCGAGAAGCAGCAACAATCCTTTCACATGGCCCGACTTCGTCGAATCGGCGCCCCGGCCTGCATGGGAGAAGGCGCTGATAGGCCGCAGGCGCCCCCATGGAGGCGATCGACTCCCTGCTCGTTTCCGCCCCGCGCACGCTCACAGCCTCGGCGGCGATATGGGCGCGCACCGACCTCGCCGACCTCAAGGCTTACACGCGCTGGCGCATTCTCCGTGCGAGGGCCACGTTCCTCACCGAGGAGATCGACCGGGCGAACTTCGACTCTACGGCAGTGCTGGCGGGTCCACCGAGCAGCGCGAGCGGTGGAAGCGCGGGGTCGCCGTCGTCGAGGACGCGCTCGGCGAAGCCCTGGAAGAGAGTACGTCGCCCGGCATTTCCCGCCCGAACACAAGGAAAAGATGCTCCAACTGGTCGGCGACCTGCTGGAGGCCTACCGCCGATCGATCTCTGCCCTCGACTGGATGGGCGAAGAAACCAAGGCCAGAGCCCTGGCGAAAGTGGACGCTTCGCTCAAGATCGGATACCCGACGAGTGGCGGGATTACTCAGATCTGAAAGTGGGCGAGGACCTCGTCGACAACATTCGCGCCGCAAACAGGTGGGAGAACGCAAGGGACTTCGCCAAGCTCGGCAAGCCGATGGACCGCTCCGAATGGCTGATGTTTCCGCAAAGCGTCAACGCCTACTACTATCCCGTGTGGAACGAGATCGTCTTCCCGGCCGCCATCCTCCAATTCCCCTTCTTCGACCCCGAACGCGACGCCGCTTTGAACTACGGTGCGATCGGGGCGGTCATCGGCCACGAAATCGGCCACGGATTCGACGATCGGGGATCAAGGTTCGACGCCGACGGCGCCATCCGCAATTGGTGGACCGACGCCGACCGCGCCGCCTTCGAGGAACGCACTCGCGCCCTGGTCGCCCAATACGACGCCTACATTCCGGCGAGCTCGCCCCTGACGGGCCGCACGTCAACGGACGCCTGACCCTGGGAGAAAACATCGGCGACCCGGCGGCCTGTCCATCGCCCTCAAAGCCTACGAAATCGCCCTCGAACGCGAAGGAAAAACCCTCGACGACGCCGACGTCATCGACGGACACACGGCCGCCCAGAGATTCTTCCTCTCTTGGGCGCGGGCGTGGCGATCCAAGAGCCGGGTGGAAAGAACGGAGACGCAACTGGCCACCGACCCTCATTCGCCTCAGGAATTCCGCACCAACGGGGTGGTGGAAACATCGACGCTTTTCGCCGAAGCCTTCGGCCTCCAACCCGGCGACGCCCTCACCTGCCGCCCGAGGAACGCGTGCGCATCTGTGGTGAGCGACCGCTCCTGATGGCGCCCGCCTTTGGTGAGCGCGCACATCCGCTGAGCGCGCGTCCGTTGACTGCGTGCGCATCCGCTGAGCGCGTGCGTTGACCACGTGCGTTGACCGCGTGCACATCCGGTGACCACGTGCGTGTTTCGTGAGCGCAGCCAACGCGCGTCGGGCCCACCCATTGAACTTGATAATGATTTTCATTATTGTTATCGACATGACACATTCACCCATAGTGCACGATTGCCTCCCTCGTCGCAGTCGCCACCCTCGCGCTGGCGGATGTCCCGATTCACCGGGCAAGACCGGCGGATCTCAGACGACAGCCACAGCGGACGCGAACGACGGCAAGGAAGGCAACAGCGGCGGCGAAAAAGCAAAACCCAAGGAAGTCTCGTCGCTAAAGCCGCGCCTGGTCGTCTCCTACGACGGCGGGCTTCTCACCCTCGACGGAGCGACGGGCAAGGTTCTGGCGGACGTAAAGAAGGGCGGCTTCCTGCGTCTGAACCCCGCGGGCGACGGCCGCCACGTCGTCGTCTCGGACGGCGACGTCTTCCGGTTCTTCGACGTCGGCCTCATTGCACAGCGACACGAGGACCACTACCACTACCACGTCGCCTCCCCCAGGCTCACGTCCACGCAAATCAAAGCGCCCAAAGCCGGGCACGTCGTCAACCACGCCGGGCGCACGTCCCTGTTCTCCGACGGCGACGGCACAGTCCAGACATTCGCAGCAGACGCCCTCAAGGACGGGAAGCTCGACCCTTCGGAAATCAAAGCGTTCAAAGGAGGGGACGCCCACCACGGAGTCGCCGTGCCGCTGTCCAACGGCAATATGCTGACAACGAAGGGAACCGAGAAGGAGCGCCACACGATCCAGGAGGTCGATCCGCTGCGCAAGGTCGTGGCGGAAACAACGGATTGCCCGGGAGTCCACGGGAGGCGGCGGCCCAGTCCAACGCGAACGGCGACGTCGTCTCCTTCGGCTGCACAAACGGCCCGGTCGTCTACCGGGACGGGGCCTTCCACAAGGTCCCCGTCTCCGAGCCCTACCAACGATCCGGAAACCACTTCGGCTCGCCTGAATCGCCCTATGTGCTCGCCGACTACAAGACGGTCAAGCCGGCCGAAGGCGCTGAAGGCGTGACCGAAAGGCCGACGTCGGCGGGACTCATCGACACGGCGAACGGCACGTTGAAGAAGGTCGACCTCGGATCGCCCTACTGGTTCCGCTCTTTCGCGCGCGGCCCGAACGGCGAGGGCCTGGTCCTCACTCACGACGGGAATCTCGCCATTCTGGATCCGGCTTCCGGCGAGGTGAAAAAGAAGGTCAAGGTCGTCAAGGAATGGCGCGAGAAGGACGATTGGCAGGAGCCCGGCCCGAATGTCACGGCAATCGGGGACTACGCCTACGTCTCGAGCCCGCCTCGAAGAAGATCCGCCTCGTGCAGATTTCGACGGGCGAGGTCGTGACGTCCTTCAATCTCAAGGTCGTCCCCAACGAAATGTCCGCGGCGAGCGGCAAACCCGACGCCGGGTCGAAGAAGTAGGCTCCAGGTTGAAGAGCAGCCTCCGAGCCGAAGAAGCAGGCGGCAGGTCGAAGAAACAGGGCGCTAAGCCGAAAAAGCAGGCGGCAGGTCGAAGAAGCAGGCGCCGAGCCGAAAAGCAGGCGGCAGGGTCGAAGAAGTGAGGCGCCGAGCCGAAGAAACGAGTGCCAAGCCGAAGAAGGAGGCCGACGACGGAAAGATCGACGGGAAAGGCCCGCGCGCCGAGTGCGCGATACCCCGCTTTTCTCTTCGCACAAAACGCGTACCCTTGTAACGGACAATCTGCCCGAGACTCGGCGTCGGACCAACTAGCTTGGCGTCGGACCGACCATTCGATCAGACCGACCATTCGAAAGGACATTCATGCCAGGGACCAACCTCACCCGTGACGAAGCGGCAAGGCGCTCTAGCCAGATTCAGACCGACTCATATCGCATCTACCTCGATTTGGCGACGGGGTCCGAAACGACCTTCGTCTCCATCACAGAGATCGACTTCACTGCGGAAGCGGGGGCTTCGACCTTCCTCGACATCATGGCCGAATCGGTGAACAAGGCAGTTCTCAACGGCAACGTGCTCGACGTCGACGCCTTCGCCGACTCCCGCTTCCCACTCGAAGACCTCGCGCCGAACAACACCGTTCGCATAGAGGCGACGATGAACTACTCGCGCACCGGCGAGGGCCTGCACCGCTACGTCGATCCGGCCGACGGCGAGGTCTACCTGTACTCGCAATTCGAGGTTGCCGACGCCAGGCGCGTCTTCGCCTGCTTCGAGCAGCCCGACCTCAAAGCGGATTTCTCCTTGACGATCGACGCGCCCGATTCCTGGACCGTCCTGTCGAATTCCCCGTCGCCCGAGCCGGTTCCCTCCCGCGAGGGCATCCTCACGTGGCAGTTCACGCCCACCGAGCGCATGTCCACCTACCTCGTGTCCATCATCGCCGGCCCCTACGCGAGCGCGAAGGGCGACGTCTACCGCTCCGTCGACGGTCGCGAGATCCCGCTCGGCATTTGGGCGCGCAAGTCGCTCATCGAGTATGTCGACGCCGATGAGATCTACGAAGTGACGAAGCAGGGCTTCGAATTCTACGAGGCCAACTACGGGTTCCCCTACCCGTTCCGCAAGTACGACCAGATCTTCTGCCCGGAGTACAACGCGGGCGCGATGGAGCATCCCGGCAACGTGACGTTGGTCGAGTCCTACATCTTCCGCACGAAGCCGACCGGCGCGCTCATCGACCGCCGGGTCATCACAATCCTCCACGAGCAGGCGCACATGTGGTTCGGCGACCTGGTGACGATGAAGTGGTGGGACGATCTGTGGCTCAACGAGTCGTTCGCCGAGTTCATGAGCCACCTGGCCGCGGTGAAGAACACGCGGTGGAAGGACGCCTGGGTGACCTTCCTGGCCTCGGAGAAGTCGGGGGCGATCCAGCAGGACCTCCTCCCCTCCACGCACCCCGTGGCAGCCGACATCCGCGACATCGAGGACGTGCTGGTCAACTTCGATCAGATCACCCTACGGCAAAGGCGCCTCCGTGCTCAAGCAGCTCGTGGCGTGGGTGGGGCTGGAGGAGTCCTCGCCGGGGTGCGCCCTACATCGCCAAGCACGCGTGGGGCAACGCCACGCTGGCCGACCTTTGGCCGAGTTGGAGGCGACGTCGGGCCGCGACCCTCTCGCGCTGGACGAAGGTGTGGCTCCAAGAGGCGGGCGCCAACGTCCTCTCCCCGAGATCGTCGAGAAGGGCGACGTCGTCGAATCCTTCGCGATCCGCCAGGAGTCCGACGGGCGCTCTTCCTGCGCCCCTCACCGCATCGGCGTGGGCGGCTTTGACGTAATCGACGGGAAGCTGACCCGCACGTTCTCCGCCGAGCTGGACATCGACGGCGAGCTCACTGGAAGTGCCTCGAACTCGCGGGCGCCAAGCGGCCGGCCCCTGCTTTTTGGTCAACGACGAGGATTTGGCGTACGCAAAGATTCGACTGGACGAGAAGTCGTTGGCCACAGCCGTCGAGCATCTCGACGGTTTCGAGGATCGCCTGGCGCGGACGAACGTCGTTTTCGCCGCCTGGGACATGTGCCGCGACGGCCTTATGAGCGCCACCGACTATGCCAACATCGTCCTCAAGGCTCTGCCCGACGAAACGGACGGCACCGTGTTGCGCTTCATTCTCGGCCAACTTGCGACGGCGGTGACCGTCTACTCCGCCCCCGCCAATCGCGAGGCCCTGCACGACGCCGTCGCCGCGCGCATCTTCGAGATTCTCGCGGGGGCCGAGCCAGGCTCCGACAACCAGCTTCAGGTGGCTTCGGCCGCGATGCGCCTGGCGAAGACGGAGGAACAGCTCGATCGCATCGCCGGATGGCTGGAGGGCGAGGGGCTGCCCGAGGGATACGTGGTCGACGCCGAGGTCCGCTGGGGAATCGTCATAGCGCTGGCCGCCGCAGGCGCATCGGCGAAGCGGAAATCGCCGAGGAGTACGCCAAGCGATTCGACCTCCCACGGCCAAATCTTTTTCGGCTCAGGGCGCGCGGCGCCCCTGCCCGATCCCGCGGTCCGCGAAAAGGTGGCAGGAGATCACGGGAGACTTCGAATCCAACACCGTCCAGCGCAATCTCGCGTTAGCCTCGGCGTGCGACGCCGGAGTCGCTCTGTCCCCTACGGGCGCGCTACTACGAGGACGCCCGTGCCCAGTGGGACAACCATTCGGTGGAGATCGCCCGCAACATGTTGGAGTACGCCTTCCCGATCGTCCTTGCCGGGCGCACGGATCTGGGCGTGGACATCGTCGCCTTGGGCGAGAAATGGCTGAAGGACAACAAGGACGCCGCCCCGCGTGCGTCCGCCTGGTTTCCGAGTCGGTCGACTCGGCCCAGCGCGCGGGTGCGTCGCAGGCCGTCGACGCCGGAAAGTAGGACCGACTCCGGCGATTGTGGACCGACGTCGGCGAGTGACGACGTCGGCGCTGGGACTCGAATCTGGCCAGCGAAGGAAGCTGACAGGCAAACGGGGCGGACGCAAACGGCGTCCGCCCTGTTCGAGATTGCTCCGCAAGAATGCCGAAAGTGAAGTGTGTCGGAGCCACCGGGTACGATCCCACTCATGGAAAGAGTGGGCTCAATCGACAGCGCCACGCCCAGCGCCTTGGAGTTCTTCGCGGGGATCGGCCTGGCGCGTATCGGTTTGGAGGCCGCCGGGTTCCGTGTGACTTGGGCAAATGACTTCGATCCGAGCAAGAAGGCGATGTACGAAGCCCAGTTCGAGGGCGCCGACGATCACGTCTTCGCCTCCGGGGACATCGGAAAGATCACGGCCGACGAGCTCCCAAGAAACGCCGCGCTGGCTTGGGCCTCGTCGCCGTGCACGGACCTGTCGCTTGCCGGCGGGCGCGCAGGCCTGGCTGGCATCCGGTCGGGAACGTTCTGGCATTTCATCCGTTTGCTTGAAGAACTGAGGACGGCCGCCCTCAGATCGCGGTTCTTGAGAACGTCACCGGGCTTGCAACCTCGCACAGCGGAGACGATTTAATAGCCGCGATTAGGGCGCTCAACAGCCTCGGATATTCGGTCGACGCGCTTTGCAATCGACGCGCGTCGTTTCCTGCCCCAGTCGCGCCCAAGGCTATTCCTCGTCGGCGCGCAGAACCCCCCGGCTGACTCCCCGGAACGTGATTTTGAGTTGCGGCCCGATTGGCTTCAGTGGATTTACGACGACGGCAGTTTGCGCACGCACCGCGCTCCCTTCCGATTCCTCCCGCTCCCCGAATCGACGGGCTGCATCGTTCAGTCGAAGTCCTTCCTGCAGACGACCACCGGTGGTGGAGCGGCCAACGCAGTGAGTCCTTCGTGGCTTCGCTATCACCGGTTCAACGCGAACGATTGGATGTTCTTAGATCGGGAAAGGAAACAAAATACCGCACCGCCTATCGAAGAACTAGAAAAGGCATTCCAGTGTGGGAGATGCGTCCCGATGATATTTCAGGATGCCTCAGAACCGCTCGCGGGGCTCTTCCAAACAGGCTGTGGTCAAGCTGGGCAACGGACGCATACAAATCCGGTGGATGACCCGTTGGAGTACGCCAGACTTATGGGTGCCGAAAACTATGACTTGAGCAAAGCCCGCACCAATCAGGCGTTGTTCGGCTTCGGTGACGCAGTGGCGGTGCCCGCGGTCACGTGGCTCGCAGAGAACTATCTGCTGCCCCTTCTGCGCGGGCAGCTGGCCGCAGACGCCGCCTTTTTCCTCTGCCGGGCTATGAGAATAGACTTTTTATGTGCCGACAGACTGTGTGCCAGCGGACTCTGGGCGTCCAACGAGCAGACCCGCAAATCGATGCAGGCAAATCGATCGCGCGACTACGGGTCCGGAGCTGGCCGTTCGGCAGCTCCCTGCACATGCGCGGCATGCGCTACAGAGTCGATATGCGACCAGACTCTCCATCCGCAGAAAAGCGGACATCGTCTTCACCAGAATCAAAGGTGGCCGTGTTCATCGACGGGTGCTTCTGGCACGGCTGCCCCTGCTCACTTCACCGCCCCCAAGGCACACTCAGAATACTGGCAGGAGAAGATCGGAAAGAACCGCAAACGCGACGCCGACGCCAATGAACGGCTGGCCGACGCAGGGTGGACAGTTCTGCGCTTTTGGGAACACGAAGATCCCAGCGACGTCGCAGACACAATCGAAACGGAGGTGAAGCGCGCCCGCCTCAGTCGATCGTGAAAAGAGGCTTTCCTGCCTCGATTTTCGCCTCGGCCTGCAGCGACAGCCGCGTCGGCAGCATGTGTCCCATGCATACGACAGGGGTGCAGATGCTCAGCTCCGCCTTCTGCGCCACGGACGTGTTCCACACGGCAATAGGCTGACCGGCGGAGACTTCACGCCCGTCGCCCACGAGAGGGAGGAAACCCTGCCCCTTCAGCTTGACGGTGTCGACCCCCAGATGGACGAGAACGTCGTGTCCTCCGGGAGTCGCAATGATGTAGGCGTGCGGCGTCGCCTTTTTGACGACGCCGGTGCAAGGCGAAAGAACCGTGAGGCCGCCGGGAAAAGGGTCGACAGCCCACCCCGGCCCGACGATCCCAGCAGAAAACACCGGATCGGGAACCGTAGTCAAAGCGGCGACAGTTCCCGACACCGGCGCGTAGACAGTAATCGACATGGACTACTTGCGCAGCGACTCCAACGTCTCACTCAACTGGTCGGCTTCCGGGCCGACGACGACCTGCACGACGGAGTCTTGAGCACCACGCCAAAAGCTCCCGCTTCACGCAAAGCCGCCTCGTTGACTTGCGCGGGATCGGCAACCTCGACACGGATGCGCGTAATGCACGCCTCAATGTCCTTGACGTTGCCCTTGCCGCCGATTCCGGCCAGAATGGCCTCGGCTTTCTCGCTCATATTCCTCCGATCCGTTCCTCGCGTGTGTCGCGAGTCTCAGGTCAAGCTCTACTGTGCCCGCGGGCGATCGTACACCTTGAGCGCAGACTTTGCCTCCTGATGCGTCCGTCATTGCATCACAAAACGCTCTGAAAAACCGCCATCGCGTTACGGCGCGCGGAAAGAGCCGTCGCCTCGTCCGAGATGCGCACAAGCTCGGCGACGATTAAGTCGCGTCCGCGATACGCGCGGACGGAGCCGTCGCGCCCCTCGGCGGCGCCTACGACCGGGACTCGGGCCGCCCCGCGGCTCTCGTACAGCTGCGTCGTGAAAGCGTCGATAAGCGAATTCAGGCGAGAATTGCCGGAAAGGTCCTCGATGAGAACAACCTCGTTTGCGCCGTCGGCCAAAGGCACGCGCCAGTTGGAATACTCGTTGTTCGTCCCGGGAACGTTCTGGGCGCGCCGTTCGCCGACCGCGTCCACGAGCGCGATCGCCAGCAGCTCGCCGGGGCTTTTCGCGATGTAACGGTGCATCGCCTCGACGATCTCCTGCTCCGTCGCGCCCTCGCCGATGAGCCCGTGCTCGCCGAGCCGGGCGAGCATTCGTTCGCGTTCCCGTTCGGCGTCGTCCCTCACCTTGTCAACCGGCTCGGTGAGCACGCCCAAAACGCGAACGCAGGTCGACGTGTTCGAGCGCCAAGTACCCGGCGGCGGGCGGAAGGTCGGGTGTCGACGGTGACGAGGGTTTCGCGGCGCAGATCCCACGGTTGTTTGAACGTCCCGTCCCCTGTATGTTTCAAACCAGAGAACGGAGGTTCCGAGAATCCCTCGTTCGGCCAGGTATCCGCGCACCCACGGCTCGACGTTTCGAGGTCTTCGCCGACGACGACGGCCCCGCCCGATACGCCTCGGAGCATAAGGATGCCGACCATCGCCTCGTGGTCGAATCGCACGTACGTGCCGTTGGCCCGGATCGTTGCCTTCTGAATCCACCACAGGCGGAAAAGGCCCAGCGACATGGTCGACCCTGAAGGCCGCCGGCGTGCCTGAGGACCGTTCGCACCATGTCCCGCAAGAGGGCGAAGGCCATGTCGCGCAAAGCGTCGGGCCGCCACGGGGCTGCGACCAGTCCTGTCCGTGCTGGTTGTACATGTCCGGAGGCGCGCCCACGGCCACCCCTGGGCAAAGGCTCGGGGTCAGGGACCACACGTCGGATCCCATTCGGTGGACTCCGACGGCGAGATCGTGGAAGATGCCGAGCTCCATTCCGGATTCTACGGCGTCGCGCTGGGCCTCGCTCAACTGCGCGTCGATGACCCATTGAAGCCAAGCGTAAAAGTCGACCCTTCCCGCCAGATCGCGGCGCTCACGGGACGCCTGGGGAGTGTCGGGATGGGCGAACTCCTCCGGAAAGACCTCGCCGTACTTCTCCCTGAGCGCGCACCAGAACGCGAAGTCCTCGAGCCCTTTTCCCTCGGCGGCGCGGGAAACGCTTCAAAAAGCGCGCTGGCGCGCCTCGGACCGGCCGAAGGAGTAGATGACCTCCAGCGCCTCGAAGCTTGGCCGCCCAGGAGGCGTCGCGGTCGATCGTCTCGTCTTTCGTCGAGGACTCCTTGACCTTCTCGCCTGCAAGCTCCACGAGCGCGCGGCGGGCCCCCGGCATGTAGCCGACCTCGTGGATGTCCTCGGGGCGGATGTATATCGGATTGAAGAAGCGTCGGGTGACGGGAAGGTACGGCGAGGGAGTCATGTGCCCCACCGGCTCGGCCGAATGAAGCGGGTTGATGAGGACGAAGTCGCCCCCGAGGTCGCCGAAGAGCGAGCACATTTCTTCAGATCGGCGGTGTCGCCTATCCCCATGAGTCTCGCGAGCGCACCGAGTACAGCTGCGTCGTGACCCCCACCCTGGTCATTCCCCGCTCGGCGGGCGAATCCAGGCGCTGCGGAGCGACGACAAGCGGCGCCGAGTGAAGGGAGCCCACGGAGTCCGCGTCTCCCACTCGGGCTCGCAGAATGTGGTAGCCGAGAGGAAGGTCGGGCGGCACGACGAAGGAGGCCTGTCCGGTGAGGGTCCCGTCTACCTCTCGCGGCTCGGTGAAGTCCTCGGCTTGCGCGAGAGCGCGAATCCTGCCGTCTTCGAGTTCGACCTCGGCGGTCGCTGACTCCCCGTGGGGCACGTGGACGACGACCTTGCTTTCAACGCCAGCTCGGACGACGGAGCAGGCGGGAACGACCTCCCGCCAAGGCCGCAAATGGATCTCCGCAAGGGCGCGCCGGGCAAGGTCGGTGCTTCCGGCGTCGACCCCGAGCGCGGCGAAGACCTTGATGAGCGTGTCGTCGGCGACCGCCTGAGGTTGCCGTCGTACCCCCAGTATTCGGTCGCCACCCCCAGCGCCTCGGCGAGCTCGCACAGCAGGGAACGGTCTGGCGCGTTGTCGGTCATGGTTTCTCCTAGGCTGCTCGACGATCGGCGCCGGCCCTCTGGGAAATCCGTTGAAATACCAGCTGGGAAAGGCCCGAGCCGCTAGGAAACAAGTCTGCCAGAATATGCAATCGGTTGCAGAATTTTTGTGATGTGACGTGCGGGCCAGACAGATGCGGCGCGCTGGCCAGACAGATGCGGCGCGCAGGCGAAGGAGGTGTGATGAGCGGGCCAGACGGATGCGGCGCGCTGGCCAGGGAGGTGTGATGAGCGGGCCAGGAGATTGGCTGCTGAAAAACCTTCCTCGGCGGATACCATTGCTGTGGAGAATAACTACGATTCAACGAAGGCGAGTCGATGGCCAGCTTCCTCAGCATTCCCGAAACCGACGTCGAGCCATTGGCTACCGTGCTCGGCACTCTGCGGCTGCAGCGCTTGGGCGGCAAGCGTTACAAGGGCGAGAGCCTGCCTCAAATGTCGAAGCGGATCTATGGAGGCCAGGTTCTCGCGCAGGCGACAATGGTGGCGGCCGACACCCTTCCGGCCGACGACGACCGTCTTGCCCACTCCATCACAGCCGCTTTCCTTCGCCCGGGCAAGATCGACCATCCGCTGTTCTTCGAGGTGACCGAGCTGAACGACGGCCGTTCCTTTTCGACGCGCAACGTCAACGCCCTGCAGGACGATCACATCATTTTCACGGCCCGCATCTCCGCGCAGCTCCACCAGCCCGGCCCTTCCTTCGGCGAGGAGCAGCCGGATGCCCCGGCCCCCGAGACTCTGGAGTCCTCCGTCGATTTCTTCGCCGCGATGAACAACCCTTGGGGCATCGTTTCGACGACGAACTCGCTGGACATGCGCCATGTGGGCGGCTTCATCTTCACCGCCCCCGCGAAGGAGAGGACGAACCGGCACCTCATCTGGTTCAAATCGCGCTCGGCGATGCCGAAGGGCTCCTCCAAGCTGCTCCAGCGGGCGATGCTCGGATACGCGGCCGATCAGTTCATGCTCGAACCGGTTATGCGCGCCACCGGCATTCACTGGGCGCATCCCGAGGCCTCCATGGCCACCCTCGACCATTCCATCTGGTGGCACAGAAACTTCGACCTGTCCGACTGGATCGCTTGCGGAGCTGGTCAGCCCGTCGGCACAGAACGGACGCGGGTTGACCATCGCAAAGTTCTTCCAGGGAGGCAGGCACATAGCCACGATGTCCCAGAAGGCATGGTCCGCCTGCGGAACGTCACCCACACGGAAGAGTGAGCGGGGCCGCCGCCCGTCCGACGACCCCGCCCAAACCCTTGAGGCTCAAGCGGCGTGCAAACCCTCCGCGGGTCGCCCGCGCTCAGTGCGGGTCGCACGCGCTCAGTCGCGTGTGAGCTTCCTATAAGTCACCGCGTGCGGACGCGCCGCCTCGGGCCCCAAACGCTCGATCTTGTTCTTCTCGTAGGGATTCGAAATTCCCCTCGAACCAGTACCACGCTGCAGGATCCTCGTCGGTGCCCTCGTAGGCCAGGGATGTGCGTGGCAACGCGATCGAGGAACCAACGGTCGTGGTGATGACCACCGCGCATCCGGGGAATTGCAACAGGGCGTTTTCCAGGACGACAGCGTTTTCGACGTCGAGGTCGTTCGTCGGCTCGTCGAGAAGGAGCAGGGTTTCCGCCCTGCTTGAGGGTCAACGCGAGATTGAGGCGGTTGCGTTCGCCGCCCGAGAGAACGCCCGCCTTCTTCTGCTGGTCTGGCCCCTTGAAGCCGAAGGCCGAGACGTAAGCGCGCGACGGCATTTCAACGTTGCCGACCTGGATGTAATCGAGCCCGTCAGAGACCACTGCACACGGTCTTTTCTGGGTCGATGCCGCCCTCGTCTGATCGACGTACGAAATCTGCACCGTCTCGCCGATTTTGAGGTCGCCGGCGTCGAGCGGCTCCAAACCCACGACGGTCTTGAAAAGGGTCGTCTTTCCGACGCCGTTGGGGCCGATGATCCCCACAATGCCGTTGCGAGGGAGGAGAACGACAGGCCGTCGATGAGGACCCTTTCGTCGAAGCCCTTCTTCAGCTTCTTCGCTTCGAGGACGATGCTGCCAAGGCGCGGCCCGGGCGGAATCTGAATCTCCCGAAATCGAGCTTGCGCGTGCGCTCGGCTTCGGCTGCCATCTCCTCGTAGCGCTCCAGGCGGGCCTTGGACTTGGCTTGACGGCCCTTGGCCGAGCGCACCCATTCGAGCTCCTCCTTCAACCGCTTGGCGAGCTTGGCGTCTTTCTTGCCCCTGAACCTCGAGCCGCTTTTTCCTTCGTCTCAAGGTAAGTCGAATGGTTCCCCTCGTGGGGATAAAGCCTTCCGCGATCGACTTCTGCGATCCAGCTGGCAACGTGATCGAGGAAGTAGCGGTCGTGGGTCACCGCGATCACGCGCCCGGGTACTGGGCCAAGTGCTGCTCGAGCCACAGCACCGACTCCGCGTCAAGGTGGTTCGTCGGCTCGTCGAGCAGGAGCAGGTCGGGCTGCTCGAGAAGCAGGCGGCAGCAAGGCCACGCGGCGGCGCTCGCCTCCCGACAGCACGTTGACGGGCGCATCGGGCGGCGGACACCTCAGGGCGTCCATCGCCTGCTGCAGCTGGGCGTCCAGATCCCAGGCGCCTGCGGCATCGATCTCCGTTTGAAGCTTGCCCATTTCCTCCATGAGCGTGTCGAAATCGGCGTCGGGGTCGGCCATCTCTTCGCCGATCTCGTTGAACCGCCTGAGTTTGCCGATCCTGTCCGCCCGCCCCAACTCAACGTTCTCGAGAACCGTCTTGTCCTCGTCGAGAGGGGGCTCCTGAAGCAAAATTCCCACCGAGTAGCCCGGGGACAGGCGCGCCTCGCCGTTCGAAGGCTCGTCGAGCCCCGCCATAATCTTGAGAATCGTCGACTTTCCTGCGCCGTTCGGGCCGACCATGCCGATTTTGGCCCCCGGGTAGAACGCCAGTGGTGACGTCGTCGAGAATCGTTTTGTCTCCCACGCGTTTATGAGGCGTGGATCATCTGATAAATGTACTCAGCCACGAGGCTCCATCCGCTTGTGCGTACGTCGCCGGCGCGGGTGTGCGGCCGGCCCCGTACAAGGATACAGCCTGTGCCAAGGCTGTCCGCCAGCCCGCCGCGAGATCGGCGGGGCGGCGCCTGTCACTGCGGCCGCCTCCTCCCGCCGCGTCAGTTCCGCCGCCGTCCGCTATGCGAGGATCATGGCGCCACCTTCTCGAGGACGCCGGCCGGATCCGCGGAAGAAGCGTCTTGTTCCGTGCCGTACGAGTTCGGCGCCGAATCGTACGGGCCGCGTTCAACGTCGCGGGCGTCCCCGGCGAAAGAAGGCTCCGGTTCGTCTCCGCCCCAGAGGGGTTCCAGGCCGCTTTTCCCGGAGGCGGAGAAACCGCCCCGCACAACGGTCGACGTGCCGGGAGTCTGCCCCTCGGCCGCAATTCCTGGGACCGCCGCGGCCTCGCCGCTCACACCTTGCGGCCCGGCCTCCGAAATGGGGCAGCCGCTCGAATCGGCGCTCGTGTGGCGCACCTTGACGAAGGTGGCAACCCCGAGGAGAGCTCAATGCCGAGTGCGTCGGCGATGATGGACAGGTCGGTGCGCTCCGCCCCGTCTTTGGCGGTCACGACCTCTCCACTAGGCGCCCGCGCACGAGCACCGGCGTTCCGCGGCGCACTGAACGGCTGACGTTCAAACCGAGGTCTCCGTAACAACGCACCGAGTACCACGACGTCGTCCCGTCGCGATAACGATGCGTCTCGCGGTCGCGGATTCGAGCGGTCACCCCGACCCTCGCCACCACGGTGGTCAGGCCGTTGCCGTTGTCGTAGGCAACCGGGTCGGCCCCCGCATAGCCTCTGACCGTTATGTAGGTTTCGTTGGACATTGCTGGCTCCTTTCGGCCGGACCATCCGGCATGGAGTCAGCTTCGCCCACGGGGCGCGGCTCCCGCGCGGCGCAAACATCGTTTGTGGAAGAGGCGGGCGCGAGCGCAACCTGTGGACCGCCGAATTTCAAACGAATATCGCCCGAGGCCGCGGGCCGCCGCCTGCCGCCCTGGGGGTGCAGCTGCGGCCCGCGCGGCCGCAGCGCCGAGGGCCTAGACCTGAAGGGACTCGCGCACCTCGCGATGCCGCTCGAGAACCCTGGCCACGGGGTCCTCAGCAGCTTCTTCGCCGAGTCGTAGAGGGCCGCCATGGCGATGTCCCCGTCAGGCCAGCGCGGCCTTCTCTGCCGCGCTTATGTGGGCCCGCCTCCCGAAAAGCCATCCGGCTGCCGCGCAGGCCACGCCGGCCACGCCGAAAGCTATCCGCGCAGCGGGCGCCCCGACCGGGATGCCCAGCGCCGCGCATACGATCCCCGCCACTCCCAGAATGGCGCCGAGGGCAACGAGGGCAAGGGCTCCGAACCGCGGGACCTTCGGAGTCTCGACCTTGCGAATCGTCGCGCCGATGGTGCGCGGATCCTCTCCGGCTCGGGAATGACCTCGGTGACGGCCTCCTGCCAACGGTCGGGCAGTCCCGGATCGGACGTGGGCGATCCAGGCGTCGCGCGTCGCCACCACCATGGACGCCGCAGGCTGATCAGCGTTTGCGATGGCCGTCTGCCCCAGGCTGCAGCCGGCCTGGCGGAGGGACTGGACGACGGCGGGCGCGCCGGTCGCCTCTGTACAGCGAGCGGTTGACGCGCCTGAGGGCCTCGCCCCGAACATCCGGCTCACGCGTGCCGACGCTCACCGACAGGCGCCGCCTGATGGCGTCCAGCTCGGCCTGCGCGGTGGCGACGACGGCCTCGGTTCCCTCGACGGCCTCGCGCAGCTTCGCCCGAATGGGCTCCCAGACCGATGCGGTAAAAGCGCCGACGTCGGATAGACGGGGACGTTCCCAAGCCCGTCGCGGTCGAGCAAGACCTTGACGTCGGCCAACAGGGTGTCGACGACGGATTCGGGAATGGTGTCCACCTGGTTGAGGATGACGATCATGTGGTCGCGCCGCTCGCGCATGGCCGCGAGATAGCTTTCGTGGATGAGATGGTCGGCGTACTTTTGCGGATCGAGGACCCAGATGAGCACGTCGACCTGCGGAAGGACCTGGTCGACGAGGACCGAGTTTCCGATCTGCACGGAATCGTGGTCGGGCAGATCGAGGAGCACTGAGGGAATCGAGGTCGTGTTTGCCGGTCGTGAGGATCGAGTGGTAGTCGATCCTGCGCGAGGGGCGGACGCCCTATCATGTCCAGCACAGCGTCGGCGTCGGCGTTCCACACGCAGGCGGAGGCCTCTTCCGTGGTGGGGCGCAGCTCGCCGGGATCGGCGAAGTTCAGTCCCGTTATCGCGTTGAAGAGCGTCGACTTGCTGCCTCCGGTTCCGCCCGCCAGAGCGGCCACTGTCACGCCGTAGCCGGCCCACGCGCGGGCCTCGACGGCCTGGAGCTCCTCGTTGGCGCGCGCCGCCACCCAGGGGTCGAAGGCGTCGCCTCCGGCGTCGATCGCCTCGCGCAGCTTCGCGATCCTCTCGGCCACCCCGCATGACCGGCTCTCGTGAAAGGGGGCTCTGCCCGTAGGCAGGGGTTGCCTCGAAAACGCCGTCGGGCTGCGTGGCGCCCGCGGAGTCCTGTGCGTGATCGTTCATTCGTCTCCCTTATTACACCCGATCGCGGTACTCGCTCGCCCGAAAGGCGAAGCTGTCGTCCGTTGCCCACCGGAATCTCGTCTGAGTACCGAAGTGTATGCGTCGACGACCCGAGATATGCCATCCTCCAGGCGGACGGCGAGGGATTCTGGCCGGACGAAGCGCCTCGCCGAGTCCTACGGTGCGCAGCGCCGTCTCGGCGCTGTTCACTCCGCCGGCCGCAGAGCCGAGCAAAGCGGCCGTCCCTTCGCGCGTGAACCAGGGGTTTTCAGCCACCGCCGCCACCGCCTTAGCAAGATCCTCCAGCCATTGCTCGACGACGTCTTTGGTGATCTCGGACGTATTGATCCTCTTGGCCGCCCTCGTCGCGATACTCCTCGGTGTTGACCATGTCCTCCCGCCAGCTCTTGTCGATTTCGCCCTGCAATGACGACGGCCTGGCTGAAGCCTCACCTCATGGCGCCGCGGACGCCTTCGAACACCGTCTTGGCGGCGGCGTCGCGCTGAGGCTTTTTGCGCCCGTCCGAAACCCGCGCTTCTCCCCGGCCACGAGGGAGTCCAGCACGCCGCCCGTCGAGGCGAAGGTCAGCCACGACGTCGTCGGCGCGCCCTGGCCGTATCTGCCCGAGCGGGCGTTCGAAGCGAGTTTCGACATCGGCTGCTCGGCCTCTGCCTTTGCCCCTGTCGGCCAGGCTCTGCACCGAGTTCGCCTGCATCTCGACGGCCTCTGACAACTCGATGAGCTGGCGGCGCAGATCGGGCAGCATCGCGTCGCTCATCTTCTCGACGAGGACCTCGCCGACCCTCGTGGAGGCGATGACGTGAGCCAGTCGCGGATCTCCGTGACGTCGTCGAGGGTCGAGGCGCGAATCGCGCGGCCCGGCGTCGGGCACAATGAGGAGCGGAACCTCGCCCATGTCTACGGCGTCAAGCTCTCCGTAAGGTCCGCTCGGATCTTCGGCAGGGCCTCGAGGGAAACCCGGTTGAGCACTACGGCGGTGCTCATGCCGCGCTCGTTCGCGTCCACAGGGTCTGCCACGCGAGGGCGTCCCCGTACCGCGAGGCGGTTGTGACGAAGAGCCAGAAGTCGGCGGCGTCGAGCAATCGCCGCGAAATTTCGCGGTTGTTCGCATCGACGGAGTCAGGTCAGGGGCATCGACGAGAATGAGTCCGGGAATCGCCTTGTCGGTGACGACGACGCGGCCCATCTCGGCGATCGCGTGGTCCTCCATGACCTTCGTGTCCTTCGGATGGACCGATATGACCGGCGTGCGCGTCGTCGGGCGGATGACCGACGCCGGAGAGATGTCCTCCCCAGCAGCGAGTTGAATATCGTCGACTTTCCCAGCGCCGGAGGATCCGCCGAGAACCGTCACGGTGGGAAGCCCGTCGGTTCTCAGTGCGGAAGCGATCCTCGCAGCCAACTGTGTGCGCAGCCGTTTGCGCGCGTCGTTCAACTGCATCGATCCGGGAAGATCGAGCGGCAAACGCGCGTTGTCCAGCGCCGAGATCGTGCGAGCGATGAGGCCGGCAAGGTCGCTTCGGTTGTGCGGTGTCTTCACTCGTTCATTATCGGCCATCATTAGACGTGAGTAGAAGTCACTCGCCCAACAGTTGACCTTTTAAACCAAGAACTCCTGCACGCTGCCGTCGGGCGGCGCTCGACGCACTCATGAGCTTCGCCTCACCCGCTGCGCGAACTTCGCAGGGCGGCTCATGAGCTTCGCCCCAGACAGCGTGCAGGGCATGCGAGCCTCCCCGGCGTCCGGTACATTTTGGTGCGCAAGCCTTCTACATTCGGCGCGCAAGCCTCCATAGCTCAATGGATAGAGCAACGGCCTTCTAATCCGCAGGTTTCGGTTCGAGTCCGGATGGGGGCGCTAAGCCCCCGGGTCCGTCGACGGCGTCGGAGGCGTCCGACGCACGCGTGACGCCCATGGTGCCAAAAGCCGATAGCGCTTGCTCGCGCAGCGAGTAGGATACCCGTGTGAGCTACCGTGATATGAACAACCCCATCGTCTGGATCGATTGCGAAATGACCGGTCTCGATTTGGACGTCGACGAACTCGTCGAAGTCGCCGTCGTCATAACCGACTCCGAGCTGAATCCCGTCGACGAAGGGATAGACGTCCTCGTCCGGCCCAGCGACGCCGCCGTCGAGCAGATGGGAGACTTCGTGCGCCAGATGCACACCGCCTCGGGGCTCATCGAGGAATGGAAGAACGGCTCACGCTCGAAAGAGGCGCGCGAGCAGGTGCTCGCTCACATCCGAAAGCACGTCCCGGAGGCCCACAAGGCCCCGCTCGGCGGCAACTCGGTGGGAACGGACAAGGCTTTCCTCGAAAAGCACATGCCCGACGTCGTCGACCACCTCCACTATCGCCTCATCGACGTCTCCTCCCTCAAGGAGCTCGCCAAGCGCTGGTACCCGCGCACGTACTTCGCGGCGCCCGAGAAGACGGCAGCCATCGCGCCTGGGAGACATTTACGATTCGATCGACGAGCTCCACTACTATCGCGACGCGCTCATGCCCGCCGGCGACGGCCTGACAACCGACGAGGCGCGGTCGCTCGGCACGCGCTACGCGGGGACGACGGCGCGCCTCGTCGCCAAGGCAAACGCCGCCGGCTCCCCGCGCGGCTAGAGCCCGCGCGACTAGGAGCCCACCGCGACTAGAGGCTGGAGCACCACTCCCCGCGATCTCCTCGTAGGGAGAAGATGTCGAGGAACTTTCTGGCCCGCTCGGTGGCCCGGATGGCTGAAGAACTCCTTCGGGCGCTCTCTTCACGACCTTGCCGGCGTCCATGAAGATCACCCTGTCGGCGATGGCCCGGGCGAAGCCCATTTCGTGGGTGACGATCACCATCGTCATGCCGTCGCGCGCCAGTTCCAGAACGACGTCGAGGACCTCGCGCACCATCTCGGGGTCGAGCGAGGCGGTGACCTCGTCGAGAAGAAGGATCTCGGGCTTCATCATGAGCGCCCTGAACGATGGCCACCGCGCTGCTTCTGCCCGCCCGAAAGCTGGCGGGGGAAGGACTCCGCCTTGTCCAGCAGGCCGACGCGTTTGAGTAGCTCGCCGGCGCGCCTGGCAGATTCGGCCCGCTTCTCGCCCAGAACCTTCGACGGCCCCAGCAGGAGGTTATCCAGCACGTTCAAATGCGGGAAGAGCTCGTAGCTTTGAAACACCATCCCGATCCTTTGCCGCAAAAGATTCCACGGCAGGGACTTGCTCGGGACTTTCTCGCCGTTGAACTCAATGACGCCGCCCTGGATAGGCTCCAGGCCGTTGAGCGTGCGCAGAAGCGTCGACTTGCCGCAGCCGGACGGCCCGACGACGACGATCACTTCGCCGCGGGCGACGTCGAAGGACACCCGTCGAGGGCCGTGAAATCGCCGTCGTAGACCTTGACGACGTCGCGCACGGACAGGGCCGGGTGCGCCCCGCTTCGCCTTTGTCGGCTGAGGTCGCTTCCACGCGGGCGGCGTCGAGGCAGCCTCGCCGGGAGAAGACGCATTGCGAGGAGAAGGCGCGTCGCCGGGAGAAGGCGCATTGCCGGAGAAGGCGCGTCGGTGTCGCGGCCGGCCTCGCTGCGAGGGGGATGGTCAGAATCGGTCACTTGTTCCACTTCCGTTCGAGGTATTTGAGAACTGAGAGATGACGTAGCAGACCGCGAAGTAGAGCAGAAAAATCGCTCCGTACACCCACAGTGCGGCCTTCGGGTAGGCGAAGCGGTTCGCGTCGATGATCTGCTGGCCTGTCTTGAGCACTTCGGTCACGCCGATGAGCACCACCAGCGAGGTGGTCGCGATCATGCGGTTGGCGGTTGATCGTCAGGGGAAGGAGCCGCCTGACGGTCTGGGGAAGAATGACGTTGAGGTTGACCTGAGCCTTCGTCATTCCCAAAGCGAAGCCGCTGGCGTACTGATGGGCCGGGATCGACTGGACGGCGCTGCGAACGAGGTCGCCCATCTCGGCGCTTCCCCACACGGAGAAGACGATGACCGCGGTCGTGAATCCGCCGAGGTTGACGCCTGTGTGCGTCGCCAGGCTGAAGTAGACGACGAACAGAAGAACCAGCTGCGGCGTGAGGCGGACGAATTCCAGGTAAGCCCGCGTGAGAAAACGCAGGAAACGCTTCTTGCTCGTCATCGCAATGCCGACGAAAAGCCCGAAGAAAATGGAAATCGCCAGAGCAAGCAGGGCGATAGACACGCTCGTCCACAGGCCTTCGAGGAGCCGAATAAAGTTTCTTCCCTGCCACAGAACCTCAATTCCCGAATTCGCACGGCGCACCCTCCTTTCTAGGCAGGCGCCGGCGAGCGAGACCGGCAGAATGATGGCGATGTGAGAAGGCGACCAGGAGGAAGAGCGCCTCCGTCGTGTCGTAGTCGTTTCCTATCTTCTCCCGAGCCACGTACACCAAGTCGTTGAGGGCGACGACGGAGACCACCGACGTCTCTTTGATGAGGAAGACGACGTTGGCCACGAGAGCCGCCACCGATCGCGAAAGAGCCTGCGGAACGATCACGTGGGCCATCGCGTTGACCCGCGTCATGCCCAGAGACTGGGCGGACTCCCACTGGATCGCTCCGACGGAGTCGAAGCCGGAGCGGAACGCCTCGGCCATGTATCCCCCTCCGAGAAAGCTCAGCCCGATGATCGCGCTGGCTTCGGAGGAAGGACGACGCCCGCCTTCGGCAGGCCGTAGTAGATGAAAAAGAGCTGGACGATGAGCGGCGTGTTGCGCGAGAGCTCGATGTACAGGCCCACCGCGCGTTTTGCGACGGGCGCCTCGAGATACCGGATGATCGCGCACACAAGCCCGATGGCGAGCGACGCCGCGATTCCGACGGCGGCCACCCGCACCGTGACGAGCGCCCCCTCCAGAAAATAGGGCAGGTACTCGCGCAAGACCTGGGAATTCACCTTCGCGTGACCTTTCTTTGGGGCGGCTTGGACCGTTGAGTCTGCAGCCGCGCAGACTGTGCGCCGACGGCTTCGCCGACGCCGTGGCCGAAGGCGGGAGGCCTCGCCTGAGGCTGGGCCCCGCCCTCCGAGGTCACTGGTCGGCCGCCTGGGACCCGTCGGCGGAATCCGGCGCCCCTGAGCCGACGGCTCCCGCCGGCGCTTCGGACGCCTCGGGGCTGGCCGACTCTTGGCCCTTGCCGGACTGTCCGTCCTTGCCGGATTCTTCGCCCTTGCCGGCGCCGTCGACCTCGCCGCCCTCGACGACGAGCTCGTCGGGCTTGGCCGAGTCTCCGTAGACGGGCGCTAGCGTCTTCTCGTAAGCCTTGTGGAAGAACTTCTCCTTGCCGAGGGTTTCAAGCTCTTTGTTCAGCCAATTGCGAAGGGGCGCGTTGCCCTTTTGGACGGCGCCCGCGATGGTGTCCACGGGGCCGAGCTGCGTGATGCCCGTGACGAACTTGTCCTTGTTCTCGCCCTGCCGGGAGAAGGCCAAGGCCTCGGTGTTGTCGGTGACCCACACGTCCCCGCGGCCGTCGGCGAGCGCGTTGTAGACGTCGGAGTACTGGTCGTACTTGGCGGGCTTCCAATCGGGGTGCTTCGCCTGAATGTAGGAGTCCGCAGTGGTTCCCTTGACCACCAGGATCTTCTTGCCGCTGAGCTGGCTCTCGGACGTGATCGGGGCGTCTTTGCGGGAGACGGCGCCGAGCGAGACCTTCATGTAGAGGCTTTGCGAAATCGACCTTCTGCGCGCGCTCAGGCGTGACCGTGAAATTGGCCAAGATGACGTCGACCTTGCCGGAGGTCAGGTACTCGACTCGCGAGTCCGCCACGACGGGCACAAGCTCGAGCTTGACTCCCAGGTCCTTCGCGATCCTCTTGGCGTATTCGACGTCGTAGCCGACGTTCGTCCCATCCGAATCGGTGTACCCGAAAGGCGCCTTGTCGCCGAAAAACGCCTATGCGGATCGTTCCTGCGGCCTGATCTGCTCGGGCGTCCGCGCGCCCACGGGCTTGACGGAGGATCCGCCGCCCCCTTCGTCCCTTCCGAGGTTCCGCCCGAGGCGCCGTCCGACGCATCCTTCGACGTCAGGCTCCGAACGCCGAAGTACGCCGCAACGAAGACGAGGACGGCGACCAGCGCAAGGCCGGCGGCCTTCAGCCCCTGCCCGAGCGAGACGCAGCCTTGGCCACCAGCTCGTCGATGTCGCGAGACCCCTCTTCGGTCTGATGCTCTCGACCGCTTCGAATTCTTGCCGTCCGAGACGCCGGAATTCTTGTTGTCTGAGTTGTTTGACATGGTTTTCTCCTCTCATTGAAGAAACGTGAAACTAGAGAGAACGTGAAACTAGAGAGACTGAGAGGCGCGGCTACAGCGTCGCGGCGGAATGCGCCTCGGAACCTCCCGCGGGCTCACGTCGGCGCGCAATCCGGGAATTTCTACCGGAATTTCAAAAGGCGACAACAGCGAATGCCCGCAGTGAGCAGACACATTCGGCACATGTTGTCGTTGATCATGGGCAAGACGTTAGCACGCACTGGACCGGAGACTGTTAATCGAACGCCCCGGACGGCGAAGAGGCCGGTTTTTCCTCTCACCGCGCATTTACGCTGAAGTTCCGCGATTTTCCTGGAATAATGGCTGCACGTATCGACAAGGTCAAATGTGGCAATCGTCTCCCGCGCTTGTCGGGCGAAGTCGCCGTTCTCGCAGCTCGCGACTCGGCTCGGCCGGCCCTCCGCCCGCACCGCGACGGGGGCAATCGAATCCTCGCAAGGAGCAATCATGACCATTGCAATCACCGGAGCCACCGGCAATATCGGCCGGGCCACCGCGCTCTCACTCATCGATTCGGGGGTTGACGACGTGCGGCTGCTTGTGCGCCCCCCGCCAAGAGGCCCGACGAACTCAAAGGACTTCCCTACGCCGTTTGCACGTACGCCGACGACGAGGCCGCGGTGGCCGCGCTCGAGGGCGTCGACGCACTGCTGATGGTCTCCGCCAGGAGAGCCCCCACCGCGTCGCCGACCACCGGGCGTTCATCGACGCCGCTTCGCGGGCGCGTCGGCTCCATCGTCTCACGTCGTTCCTGGGCGCGGCCCCGAGGCCATTTTCACCCACGCCCGCGACCATTTCTTCACCGAGGCACATCAAGGCATCCGGCATCGCCTGGACCTTTCTGCGCGATTCGTTCTACCTCGAGTTCTTCGCCGAGCTCATGGCTGGCGAGATCCGCGGCCCCGCGGGAGACGGCGCATGCGCCGGGGTCTCAGGTCCGACGTCGCCCGCGTCGCCGCCGCCGTTCTCGCCGACCCCGGCGCCCATGCGGGCAAGACCTACGATCTGACGGGTCCCGAGGCCTTCACGATGGCCGAGGCCGCGCGCATCGGAACCGAAGTTGCCGGAAACCCGGTCGAATACATCGACGAGACGATCGAGCAGGCCTGGGCCTCGCGCGAGCCCTACGGAGCCCCTCAATGGGAGACGGCGGCGTGGATCACCACATACACCGCGATACGCGCGGGCCAGCTCGACGTCGTCACCGACTCAGTCGAAAAGATCACCGGCCGCGCCCCTGTCCCTCAGCGACGTTCTGGCGGCGCAAAGAGTTTCCTGACAATCGAAAGAACAGAATAAGTGAGCCTTTCCCTCCACCCTGCCGTGGACCGTTTTCGCAGTTTCAGGGCAGGCCGCAAAGAGCGCCGCGCCCGCAAGCGCGAACGCATCAAGGCCCGCAGCCGCCCGTATCGGATCCTTCGGGGAACGGGGCGTTTCTCCTCCGTTCCTTCGTCGCGGTCACGGCCGCAAGCCTCATCTTCAACGCCGTTTCGCAGCCACCCGAGTACCCTAGAGGCGACCACCGGCCACACGGCCAAGGTCGGATCCGCGGACGTCCACTACGAAAAGTGGGGCAACGCAGGCCAAGCGGTCGTCTTGCTTCCGGGCTTCGCCGGATCCTCCGTCGCCTACGATTACGCCGGGCCCCAAGCTCGCGGCCAAAAGGGTACGCCGTTTACGCGGTCGACCTGCCCGGATTCGGCTACGCGCGGCGGCGACGCCCGTGACATTCGCAGCCAGGCGGATCTCGTCGCAGGCTTTGCAAAGAAGATGGGTCTCAACCGCCCGATCGTCGTGGGCACTCGATGGGCGCCTCCGTGGCCGGAGGCGTCGGATTGTGGCACCCGCAGTCCACAGGAGGGTGATCTTCGCCGACGGCGACGGCCTCGACATTCAGGTTCCGAGACGCATCCCCGGATGGATGGCGAAATCTCCGTACATAACCAGCCTGTACCGGATCGGCTCGCGGTGGACTTGGCTCGATCAAAAGATATTCAAGCGCTCTTGCGGATCTACGTGCACGATGTTCGATGGGGGAAAAGGGAAAGGGCTTCACTAAACGAATAACTCGGCCTCACATCGAAGAGCGCCGAACGCACCATTTCCGACACTATGAAAGAGTTCACGATCCTCCATTTGACGCCTAAACAAATTCAGTCGATCTCCGTTCCAAGCTCCATCATTTGAGGGATCGGAGGACGTCTCCGGCGGGTACCTCGTGCGAACCCGCCAGAATCTGGGCAATCCGCCGGAAAGGATCATCCGGGGCGCGGGGCACCAGGTCATGCTCAGCCATCCCTGACGAGGTTCGCCTCGTCCGTGGACTCCTTGACGAGGCGGATGCTCGAAAACAAGCGGGCTGCCCAGCATTCGAGAGGCTGAAGTGCCCACATTGTGGGACGGATTTGCGCCGTTCTGAGGGAGGACGTAGAGTGACGGTAGGTCGCCCCTCGCCGACCCTCGTCGCCCTGTTTCCAACGGGCATGGCGTGCGTTTTTCCACAAGGAGTCCTCGATGTCGAGTAGACCTATATCAGCACCTCGGGAGAGGGTGAATGCCCTCGTTATCAGAAGCGCCGTCGTGGCCGCCATCGGCGGTCTGATCTTCGGCTTCGACACCGCCGTCATATCCGGCGCCAACGACGCCTCGCAGACAGATTCAAACTGATAATTTTGGAACCGGGCTAACGTCGCTCATCGCAACGGTCGGCACCATTTTCGGTGCCCTCATCGGAGGGCGCCTGGCAGACCGATACGGACGGAAGAACCTTCTATTCGTCATCGGCATTCTTTACGTTCTGGGTTCTGTGGGAACTGCCGTTGCCTGGACTCACGCAATTCTATTGGCTTTCAGGTTCGTCGGAGGCATCGGAGTCGGCCTTTCCTCCGTATGCGCCCCATCTACACCGCCGAAATCGCCCTGGCGCGCATACGCGGGCGATTGGTTGGCCTCGTTCAGTTCAATATCGTTTTGGGCATTTTTGCTGGCGTACCTGTCCAACCACATCATCCAGCAGACCATCACCGATCCGATGGAAGCCTGGCGGTGGATGTTGGGAGTCATGGTCGTGCCATCCGTCTTTTCCTCTTCCTTTATTCTCGGTGCCCGAAACCCCCTGATGGCTTATGTCCCGCGGGCGGAACAAAGAGGCTGTCGAAATCAGCCGTCGGCTGTGCAGCACCCAGGCCGAATCCGAGGAACAGATCGGAGAGATCCGCCAGCAGCTGGCAGCGGACCGCACGAAGGAAGCCTGTCCGACTTCTTCTCGCGACGCTATCGCAAGGTCGTCTTCTTCGCCTTCATCATCGCGATGTGCAACCAGCTCTCAGGCATCAACGCGATCCTCTATTATGCCCCCAAGGTTCTAGAAAAGGCAGGGGCAAGCGAAGACGAACGATACCTCATGTCAGTGGCCGTCGGCGTCATGAACCTCATCGCCACAATGGCCGCCCTGACAGTCATCGACAAGATCGGGCGCCGATCGCTCATGATCGTCGGCTCGATCGGCTACCTGCTGTCGCTGGGTTTCCTCACGGGCGTCATGTTCATGTACGAGGGGCATTTCAATCCGACGTCGTCCGTGCTGGTGCTCGTCGGCCTGCTCTTCTTCATCGCAGCCCACGCCTTCGGCCAAGGCTCCGTCATTTGGGTCTTCATCTCAGAGATCTTCCCGAACAAGGTCCGTGGATTGGGTCAATCTTTCGGCTCCCTCACGCACTGGGTCTTCGCAGCAATCACAACTTTCGCCTTCCCAACGGTCATCGGCAACTGGGGCGGCGGATTCGCCTTCCTCATCTTCTTCGTCTGCATGTGCGGCCAGCTCTTCTGGGTCCTCAAGATGATGCCCGAGACCAAAGGGGTCCCGCTCGAAGAGATGGAATCCAAGCTAGGCTTGAAGTAGCAGCGACGCCCCGAACGAAGGAAACAACGTGACCACAGCAAACAAACCAGTTCTCTGCCTGGGAGAGGCCCTCATCGACGTCGTCATCAGGGGCGAAGAGTCCTCGGAACACGTGGGAGGAAGCCCGCTGAACGTGGCCAGCGTGCTGGCCAATCTGGACAGGCCCGCGCTCATCGGCGCGTGGTGGGGCAAGGACCGCCACGGGAAAATGATCGAGGACTTCGCCGCCGGGCACAAGGTCGGGGTCGTCCCCGGCAGCAACGGCGCTTTCAAGACGTCCTGGCCTACGCCCTGCTCGACGAGCTCGGCCGCGCCAAGTACGAATTCGATCTGACGTGGAAGTTCCGCCGCCGCCGCATCCCGGCGACATCGCCCACCTGCACACGGGAAGCCTCGCCGCGACCCTTGAGCCGGGCGGCTCGGCTGTGCTTCAAGCCGTCAAGGACTTCGCCGCCCAAGGGACGGTCTCCTACGACCCGAATGCCAGGCCGGCGATCATGGAGTCTCCGGAAAAGGTCATCGGCCGCATCGAGGAGATCGTCGCACTCTCCGACGTCGTCAAAGCGTCCGACGAAGACCCTCGCTGGCTGTACGGCAAAAGAGACTCCGGTGGAGGAGGTCGCGAGGCGCTGGTCGAAGCTCGGCCCCGGACTCGTGGTGGTGACGCGCGGACCGTGGGGCTCTTACGCCCGTCTGGCCGCCGAACGCGACATGCTCGTCGTCGATCCGCTGACGATCGACGTGGTCGACACCGTGGGCGCCGGCGATTCGTTTATGGGCGGCCTGCTTTCGGGGCTTCTCGACGCCGGATTCCTCGGCTCGGTCCAGGCCAAGGCCAGGCTCCGCGAGGCCAGATGGAGCGAGATTCTCCGCTTTGCACCGTGGAACGGTGACGTCCGGCCTGACCGTGAGCAAGGTCGGCGCATACGCGCCGTCCGCGATCGAAGTGGCCGACGTCGTCAAAGTCGATCCGAAATTGGCCTCCTGACGTCGAACCGTTGACAATGCGGGCGGGCGCGTATGCGCCCGCCCCTGTTTTTCGTTCGACGCCGCGCACGCTTTTCGACCCGGACGCCGCCCCGCCTCCCCGCGGCCAAGTCTTCTCAGGCGGTTCAGCTCGGGCTTTCTCGCCGCATCCCAGCCTTCCGGCGTCAGGCCGCAGCGCCCCTAATTTTGCTGCGTCGCTGCGGGAAGCCTGGAGCGCGCACGATCCCGAGCCTCGCCACGCTCGCTCCCCACGCCGCCAGCGCACAGCGCGAAGACAAGGAGGAAGTGCAGCATTCCCTCGCTCAGCGCTCTGGGCGTCCTCCGCTCCGATCGCGTAGGCTGAGATCTTGCGCGTCGACCACAGCGGCAAGAGCTTGGCCTTCGAGCCGTCGGGGTCCACAAGGAGCTGGAGGCCATGACCGAAAGAAGCGCAAGCGCCCCTTCGAGTTCCCTGGCCACCGCGAAGCTCATGAGGGCTCCCAGCGGGACGCTTACAAGCACCGTCGTCACGAGGAGAAGGCCTACCGCGGAAAGGTGCACGACGTCCTGGGTCGTCGCCACAACGGCGAAGTACACGCCGGAGACCGCCAAGCCGATGCCTGCCTCGGGCGATGTGCCGCCCGGCGAAAAAGCACGGACGGCCTTGCCCCATGACGCACAGTCGCCTGTCGAGTTGACTGCTTACGACGCCGCTGAAGAGCGAGAGAGTGGCAACCGCCCAGCCCACGCCGATCGCGAGCAGCCGTATCGCCTGCCACTGCACGTCGATCCGAACAAGGTAAAAGACCATGGGCAGCAGAAAAACGAGGAAAAGCGCAAGGGGACGCCGCAGGGTCTCTTTGACGCCGATCTTTGCAATGGTCCACACGTTCATGATTCCTCCTGAGGATGCAGCTCACACGTCCAGTCGACGCCGTCGAGGTCGTGAAGGATATGGGTGACGACGAGCACGCCTGCCCCCGCCTCGCGCCAGGAAAACAACTGCTCCCAAAAGTCCGTGTACGTCCCCTGGTCGAATCCCTGATAGGGCTCGTCGAGGAGGATGAGCCGCGGGCGATTGATGCCGCCGAGCACCACGTTGAGCTTCTGCTGCGTGCCGCCCGAAAGGCGAGCCGCACTGAGCTTGCGGCTGGGCCGCCACCAGGCTTTGGGCCAAGCGCGTTCCGGCGACGAGGGACTCCCGCTCATTCTTCCCGTCGAGCGACCCGAAAAGCCGGAAATGCTCGAAGGCGGTCAGCAGAGGCGAGAGGCCTCCGGCAGGGGACGTAGCCGACGTTTTCGACTCGTTCGACGCTTCCCGACGTCGCACGCACAAGCCCCGCGCAGATCTTGAGCAGCGTCGATTTTTCCCGAGCCGTTGGCGCCCACGACCGCGCCTATTTGACCCGACTTGAGCTCGAGGCTCACATCCCGCACAACCGTCTTTCGCCCGTACCGTTTGCTCACGTCCCGCAGCCGCAGAACCGGCGCACCAGAATGTGGCCCGTCCGAACGCCGCTCTCTCTGACGGCAGCGCGCGGCCTCGCAAGTTCGCGCGCATACGCCTCCCGCCGGCCCATAGACCCTCCTCCGGCGGCCGGGCGTAGTCGCGCGCTTCGGCAACGGACTCCTCCGCAAGCCTTCGAGCGCGGCGGGCCTCGATTCCCGCGTCTGCCAACCCGCGTTCCAATCGAAGGGCCCAGCTTTCCGAGTCAAGGCCCCGATCTTCGCTCATCGCCAGTCTCCTTCCCGGCCAATCGGCTCGCCTCGGCGAACCGCCTCTTCCCGGCAAGTCGCCTCTTCCCGGCGAACGGCCTCACCCCCGCGAATCGCCGACTGCCGGGCAATCGCCTCCCGAGGATCGCCTTGCCGTCGACCGTCGCTTCGACCGCCGCCTTGAATTGCTCCCACGTTTCCACGAGCTCGCTAAAAGTCTCGCAGCCTTTCGCCGTCGTCTCGTAGTACTTTCTGGGAGGCCCTGACGCGGAAGGCTCTTTCGAAGCCGCAATGAGGCCCTGGCGCTCCATGCGAACGAGCGCGGGGTAAAGGGTTCCTCCGGGAATGTCGCCGAAACCGGATCGCGCAACCGCTCGGCCAGGCTGCGCCCGTAATCTCGTTGGGCGTCAATGAGGCCGAGCAGGCAAAAGTCTAAAAACCATGCAGCCATTGTTGAGTTTTTGAGTTCACACTAGTCAGTCTAACTATCAACCAGTAGAAAGTCTAACTAGCTACCCGAGAGCGGCTTGATGCTGGCCGACCGGCGACAAATTGGCCTAAGCTCCGGCAAGACGCTGGACGTTCCGCGCCCGGCAGCCTCCGCGCCCGCCTGCCCTAGGCGCTTTCAAATCCGGCGGAACTGCGCCCTGACGGCAGCCCTAGAAACGTCCTCGGCGCCTAGAACGTCATTCGTCCCTGACGGTGCCAAGGATGATCTCGTCGCCGTTTGGCCGGATGGCCGTACGATTCCCCGAGCAGGGCGACGAACGATCCGTCCGCCCTCCACAGCTCGTTTCCGTTGGAAAGAGAGTAGGCGACGACCTTGCCCTTTCCCTCGTTGTCGCTGGCGACCGTTCCGGTCTTCCAACGCCTTCTCTCGTCGGAGGCGTTGGAAGACTCTAGCAGCAATGTGTCGTCGTCGCCGCTGAGCCCCAGAATCGATCGACGTAGCACCTGCTCTGATCGTTCACTGGGACCTTGAAACGGACGCCGTCGATCTCAATCCGGCATTTGGCGCCGTCCACCTTCGCCACCCTGATGTCGCTTTCGCCTCGATATTGACCGCCTCGGTGGCGGGCGAGGCCTCGAACAGCTCCTTGAGGGCTTCGGGCGAGACGTTCGGAGAGGATATGACCCAGTTGTTCGTGGTCACTTTCGCTTTGCCGCCGAATTTGCGCTCGCCCTTCTCGTCCCAGATCGTGTAGGAACCGCTTTCGATCCGGTAAAACGCCTTGGTTCCGGCGTCGATTCCGAAGCCGAGCGGATGCGGATTGTCGCTGAACGACTCGAAATCGTCTTCGGCGTCCACGGATTTTCAACACTTCGCCCGAGGCGACGGAAGAAAGTATGCGCAGGATTTCTTTTCGTTGTCATAGGAGAGAATGAAGCCGTTCTGAACGATGGCCTCGCTGTACTTCCCAGCGCGCGCCAGGCTTCCTTCCCAGAGGAGTCGATGCCGACGAGGTCGCCCGAGCTGTTGTCAGCGATCATGACTGTGATCTCGCCGTCCGTGCCGACGAGGTTGTGGGAGCTAGGGCCCTGGCGGCCTGTAGATGTTTCCGTTGGAGCGAATGACCGTCGCCGAGCTGCCCGTGTGGCAGAGGAACGAGGAATTGTTCCAGAATCCCGACTTGTTGTCGTAACAGCTCTTCTTTTGCGATCTTCGAGGTTCCCGTTCCGCTCAGGCTGTAGAGCGTCCAATCGCTCACGACGTTGGCGGCGACCAGGCTCCGGTCAGGAGAGACCGCCACTTTGTATGCCTTAGAGATACGGTGCTCTTCGACGAACTTCTGCCCGCAGGCAAATTCGCGACGTACCACCCGGCGTCTTCTCCTCGCGCGTCAGCATGCGGATGCCCCACACACCCGCGCCGACCAAGGCCACGGCGAGCAGAGGGACACGAGGGCGACCGTCCCTTTGCTCCACCTTGCGCCGGCCCGAACGCCTTGGGCCTCGGGAGTCTCCAGCGGTCTGCGGAGTGAACGGAAAGGTCTGCGAGCCGTAAGCGCCCGTCTGAGTTTGCGAGCCGTAGGCCCCCGTCTGCGTGCGCGAGTACGGGCCGGTGTAAGGCCCCGCGTAGGAGGAGGCAGCCTCAGACGCCGATTGAGAGGAGCGATTGGGAATGTAAGAAGTCGGGCTGAAGCTGAAAAATGCTGCGATGCGGAGGCGAAAGCCGCCTGCGGGTAGTGCCCCGCCGTCGGAGATACGCCCCCGTCGGCAAGCTCCGTCGAGGGCGTGGACGGCGGCGGCTTCGCGATCTTCGGCGCCGCCGGGACGTTTTCCAACTCGAGGCCATTGCGCGGAGCTCGCGTGCGACGTCGGTCGCCGTCGGCCTCTTTTTCCGGAGTCTTGACGAGCATGGAGGCGATGAGGCCCCACATTCGGTCGGGCACGCCCGCGGGACGCCCGGGCGTGCGGTGCATGTGCTGCCCGAGCAGCTCCGAAATGCTGCCGACGAAGGGCGTCACGCCGCAAACGACTTCATACAGGACGACGCCGAGGGAGTAAATGTCGGCCTGCGTTCCCGGGATCTCGCCCGAAAGGACTTCCGGGGACATGTACAGCGGGGTGCCGATGACGCCCGTGAGGTGGCTCGCGCCCGCGACGTCGATGATGCGGGCGATTCCGAAGTCGACGACGCGCGGGGTCATCGGCGTCGTCGAAAAGTCGAGCAGGATATTGGCGGGCTTGACGTCGCGGTGAAGGATGCCTGCGCTGTGGACGGCGCTCAGCCCTTCGGCGACCGAAGCGCCGAGTTGCGCGGCTTCCGCGGGCGGCAGCGGCCCCGATTCTTTGAGGTATCCGCGCAGGTCGCCGCCGGGGACGTAGTCCATGACCAACGCGAGCGTCGTCCCTTCGACGACGAAGTCGTGGACGCCGATGACGTAAGGCGAGGACACGCGCAAAAGGGTCGACCGCTCCTTGATGAAGCGCTCGACGAAGCCTGGCTCCTCGGCGAGATCGGTCCGAAGGATTTTGAAGGCGTAGATCTCGGGCACGGTGTCTTGAGAGCTCTCGCTGGAAGCACGACCGATCCACACCTCTCCTTGGGCGCCCTTCCCAATGCGCTCATCGAGGATGTATCTGCTTCCAAGCCGACGCATGTACCCTCCAGATTCTCGACACATGACAGTATAAATCTACAGGTTTTGAACCCCTATTCGTAGTGTGCCAGCGGTGCGGAGGCGCCACAAGCGAGTGCGGAAGGGCCACACGTGAGCCATGTCGCCCTTCCACAGCCTCGGACTCTCATCTTTCTTAGGGCCTGCCCATGTTCTGCAAGGAACTTCCGTCAGTTGACGAGTCGACCTCGTCGTTGCGCACCCGTGCAGATGTGCCGCCCTTCATCTTTGGCACGGGCGTTCCTCGGCGGTCAGCGGCCTCCCACGTGCAATCAGTGGCTTCCCGCGTGCAATCAGTGGCTTCCCGTGATCTTCGTTCCTTTCGGTGTGAGGAAGAAGACCGCGGCGGCGACGGCGATCATCAGCGCCCCGCCCACTGCCCCCGTCACCCTCGAAGGACCGCGTGAAAGCCGCTCCCGCGCGCTCGGCGAGCTCGGGAATATTGGCCTCGTTCGCTATCGTCACCGCCGCCCCGAGCGATTCTTTTGGCTTGGTCTGCGACGTCGGCGCTGTGCTCCCGAAGCTCGGCGAAAAGCGGGTCCGCGACGACCTCGGCCTTGTACACGAGGGCCGAGACGCTGCCCAGAACGGCCACGCCCATGACGCCGCCAAGCTCATAGGAGGTCTCTTCGAGGGCCCCGGCGTTGCCCGCTCGATCTTCGGGCGAGCCGCCCATGACCATGGCGGACGCGATGGCGAGGGTCCCCGCTCCCGACCCGACGAGGACGAGGGCCGCCGTCACCGCAGCCACGCTGAGGCCGGCTCCCTGAAGTCCCACGTAGACCAAACCGAGGCCCGCCACGGCAAGCCCGCCGGCGAGAACGGCCCGCGCCCCGAACACCTTGCTGAGCGGCGGCGCCGCGATGGACGCCACCGCCCCCGCCGCCGCCGCGGGGATAAGGTGGATCCTCGCCTGCACCGGGTGTCTCCTGCACCAGCTGGAGCCACTGCGAGATGAGGAGGATCGCGGCCAGAAGCGAGAACGTGGTGCCCAGCGCCGCGAGGATGCCGGCGAAAACCGCCGATTGCGGAAGAGGGCGAGGTCGAGGAGGGCTCGTCGCTTTGGAGGCATCGGCGGGCGAACGCCCCGAGGGCGACGGCGGCGATCGCGAAGGCGATCCACGGCGCGGGCAGGAGCAGGCTGGCTTTGTCGCCGAACTCTTTGATCGACCACACCAGCAGCGTCATGCCGACGAGCGAGAGGAGGACCGCAAGCGGGTCGAGCTTCCCGGTTTCTCAACGCGAGATTCGGGAAGCAGAAGCATCCCGGCGATCACGCCGGCGGCCATGAGCGGCACGTTGACGAGGAAAGCCGAATGCCACGAGAAGTGTTCGAGCAGGTACCCTCCCAGCAGGGGGCCGATGGCAGACCCCAAACCGGAGACGGCCGCCCAGATGCTCAGCGCCGTCGCCCGCTCTTTCGGGTTCGTGAAGATGACGCGGATGAGCGACAGCGTGGTGGGCATGATCATCGCGCCGCCCACGCCCAGAAATGCGCGCACGGCAATCACAACGCCCGGAGAGTCTGCGAAAAAGACCAGGAGGGAGTCCACTCCGAAAATGGTGTAGCCGAGCATGAGCATGCGTTTGCGGCCCCAACGGTCTCCGACTGCCGCCCAGGATATGAGAAGGCCTGCGAGCACCCAGCGAGTAGACGTCCACGATCCACAGCTGCTGGGTGGCGCTCGGCTTGAGGTCCTTGGCCAGGTCGGGAAGCGCGATGTTCAAAATCGTCATGTCCATGGTTATGACCAGAACGCTCGCGCTGAGCACGGCCGTGGCCAGCCACCGGCGGGCTGTGGACAGCGGCTGTGCCGGCGCGGGGCCGCCTTCTGCCTTCGGCCGCGCGTCCTCGGCTTCGATTGACCGTGTGCCTTCGTCAGTCGTTGACCGTGCGCCTTGGTCGGTCGTCGACCGGGCCCCTTCGTCGGTCGTCCCTTGCAATCGCTCATCTTTTCTTGCCATTGTTCGTTTCTCCTTCGCGGCCTTCGTTCTGATCTGCCGTTCGGTTGCCGCCTTCGAGCGCCCGCCGTTCGCGCGCCTCTGCTGTCCGGGCCACGGCGCGGACAAGATCGCCCGGAAGATTCGCTCGATCACCTCTTTGTCTATGGGCGTGCTTCTCAGCGCCGAGTGGACGAGGCGCCTTCGAGGCACAGCTCGAGGGCCATTGCGCACTCTGCGCCGAAATGAGGGGCGAGGACGGCGATGAGCCGGTCCGGGTTGCGCAGCGCGATCTCGCGCAGCCCGTCGTCCCGGGCGCCGGCGTTGAGCAGGGCGACGTCGGCCCCTGACCCGCCGAACGTCCTCGCAAGTACTCGCAAGCGAGCTCGATGCAGTAGCTCGACGTCGTCACACGCTTCAGCTCCGATTCGAAAGCGTCGACGCCGGCGTCCATCTCCCTGACCAGAGCGTCCATCGCGCTTTCTCGCAGGTCCTCGATGGATGAGAAGTGCTGGTGGTCGATCCCAGAGAAACTCCTGCGCGGACAGCAACAGCCCGGTGGGTGAGCGCGGCGGCGCCCTTCTCGACTATCACGTCGATTGCGGCGTTGAGGATCGCGCGACGCCGCGCTGTCGGGGTCGCGCTTTTCGCGACGTGAGCGAGCAGAGCCGATCGAGCCGCTCCCCCACAGGCCCTCGCTCTTTCGCGGAGCTTCCCTCTTGGGCGAGCTCGCGTTTCCTCCGTCTCCCGCCTCCGGCGCCTGCCTCCGCCTCCCGCGCTTGGCTTCGCTTCCAGCGCCTTGCCTCCCGCCTCCGGCGCCGTGGCTTCCGCTTTGGAAGCTTGAGCCCGCGCGGATCGCGGCTGACCGTTGCCTCTCATCGGCCCACACCTCTCATTCTTCGAGCGAACGCCTTGTTTTAGGCGAACGCACGGCCTTTCGTGGAAGCCTTCCCGTTCTTTCGGGGGCGCTTTCCTCCCCGGAAAGCTATTTCCACGCGATTCGGGAACGCCTTCCGCACACACTTTAAGTGTACGTTCTGTACATGTACAAAATGTACACTATTGGCGCAGAACTCGAAAAACTCCAGAGCCGAAGCTGAGACGTCAGGCATAACAGGGAATCGTCCGGCGGAAACGGCCGACGCCGGCCGCCGCTCGCCGTCGGCGCGTCTGCCCCGGCGACGCGCAGCCCTCGAAGGCCTCGGACCTGCGGACAAACCGATGAGCGGTCCCCACGTTTTCAATGGAAAAGGAAGCGATTGCGCCGATATTCTCGACCCATCACGGCGTACACGCAGGCCATCGCGATAGAGGCGTCGGTTCTCTGCGAAGACGGCAGGGAGATATGCGAGGAGCACGCAAGGAAGGAAATCCATGGAGAGGAACTGCTCTCAACCGGGCCGGCCGGCCCGCCGCACCCGCTTCGGAAGGGAGGCCAAGGAGGAGGCTGGATCGGACGCCGGGGCAGCGGACACCGCGACCAAGGCGCATGGACCGGGGCCGGCGCGGGCGCATGGGAAACAGGCAAAAGCGGCGCGGGAACGCGAACTGGCGTGAGAGCAGCGGCAAGGCAAGGGCAGAATCCGCGCTCGAAGCGGGACTGGGTTCCGCTGATCGACGCCGCCACGACGCGCGCAGTCCCCTCGGCTTCGTCTTTACCTCTGGCGACCACTCTCACCTGTTCTATTGGGGGCAGCCGCTCGGCGCAACGGAGATGTGGGCTCGGGCGCTTTTGTGGAACGTGTGGCCCTGGCTGGGGCTCATGTGCCTGGCGTTCACGTGGGCGTGGACGAGTCGCAAGGATCCGCGGCGAGACGTGGCTACGCCGCCTGATGAACCGCGCTCCCTGTTCGGGAAAAAGGCGGCGATCCTGGGCGCGGCCCTCGGCTCCATGTTCTTGCTGCAGGCGGCCGTCAACGACGTCGAACTGGCGCTGGATCTTCAGGCGGGACCGCAAGGCGAGACCGGCGTGGTGTGCACGGAGTTCAAGAGTGGCCCTCGTACAAGAACGGAACGCCAAGACCACGTTCGTCCTGCGCCACGCGAACGGGAGGGACGAAACTTTCGAGTTCACGTCTCGCCTGGGCGTGTGGGACGACGGCCCTCGCGGGTCGATCAAGCGGCTGTGTTCCTCGCAGGAGTCCTTCACCCTTTGGCGGTGGGCAGGAACGGGAGTCATCGCCGACGTCGAATGACGGGGCCCGACGACGCTCGCCGGTTCGCCGTTGCGCATGAACTGGCCGATGCACGCGAAATCAGAAGCGCACACAATCAACACAAACCAGCCGTCGCACAAGTTCAGAATCGCGGACGAACTCGGAAACGCGCATGAAAAGCACCTTGGTGCCATATAAGGACCAAATTTAGGACCTTACAATGCACGGCAGCGCTTTTCAAGCGAAAGCGAAGGCCGACCCCGCGTTTCGCCAAGCAGCGACAAAGGATACCGCCGCGCTTCGCCATACAGCAATAAAAGTCAACGCGGAGCTTGTCTCCTAAAACAGGCGTAGACGCCGAGTCACAGAGGAAGATGGGGCGATTATGCAATCGAGCATCTCGCATTCGGCCGGAAATCTCGGCCCAACTGACTTGGGGTGGGCACCCAACCGAAGCGACTTGGGGTGGATGACGGGGCTCGAACCCGCGACCCCCTGGACCACAACCAGGTGCTCTACCGACTGAGCTACTAACCACCGTACGTGCCCCAGGCAGGGTCGCTCGCCTGAGGCACCGTTCGCGTAGCTTCAGCTCCTGCGTCGTGACGAAACGCCTCCGGCGATCCGCGCCACCGCAGCGCAACAGACTGTCGGACGACGGCACCGCGCTTCACGTCGCTCGAAGGCCGCTCCACCTCGCACCGGCGATACGCCGGCAGGCCCCGTCACCAATGCACGCGCATGGCTATGGCGTCGGCGAACTTCTTCAGGTGCATGGGGTTCTGCGACAGGGTAGAGCGATCCGTCGATGAGAGAGACCCGAGGACGTAGAACTCGTGGGCGTCTTTGGGGCCGCCGCGGACGATGTCGACGCGGTTGTACAGGAGCAGCTCGTCGCGGCCGCACGTATCGACGATATAGCCGTGCACGATCTCGCGGATCTGCTCGCCCCAACGCCACCCTGGGAGTTGGTAGCGTCCGAGCGGACCACTTCCTCGTGGAACTCCTCGGTGGAGCGGAAGCTGGGGTGCAGCATCGGATCCTTCTCGACCTGGTACGAAGCCAGCCCGTTGAGGTAGATGAGCGAGGTCTCCCCCGATCGGTCGATCTGGTCGAGGTGGCGCTGCACCATGACGGGCGGCCGTTTTCGAGCTCGCTCATCGCATGGCGTATGGCCTCGCCGCGGGAGTTCGGGTCGATCGCCGTATACCTCCCGGTCCCGCGCCCGCCCGAGGAGATGGCCGGCTTGACCACGAAAATCCCCGTAGGCGGGGAACCGAGGTGCAGCTGATGCTTCGTCAGATTCTGCTCCGGTTCGAGCCACACCGTCGGAATGACCGGCAGGCCGCGAGCCTCCAGCTCGCGCAGGTAATGCTTGTCCGAGTTCCAGTCCATGACTTGCGCCTGGTTGAGGATCCGCGGGATGGAATGCGCCCAAGCGCGGAACTCCTCGCGATGGGCCGCGTAATCGCGCACGGAGCGGACGATGACGGTTCCCGCCTGCGACCAGTCGACGTCGGGGTCGTTCCACACGGAGACCCTCGGTTCGAGCCCGCGCTCGCGCAGAGCGTCGGGAAGGGCCTGCTCGTCGGCGTCAAGGTCTGGCAGTTCGGCGCACGTTGCCAAGGTCACGATCGGATCAGACACGCAGCCAACTTTACCCGATGGCGATTGCGCGGATCACGCCCAAGCTCAAGTCGATCAGATCCAGGCTCGGGTGAAATCCGCACGGATTCGGCCCAATCGCATACGCGGCATCAAAACACGTGCCGAATCGTGCCCAAGCGCTGCGACGCCTCGGGCGGCCAATCGCATCGCGAGCCGCACTTCGTCGCATCCGACGTCGTCCCGGAAAACGAAAAGCCCCGCAGCCTTGCGGCCGCGGAGCCCTGTTCGCACACCGCCTGGGACTCGAACCCAGAACCCACTGATTAAGAGTCAGTTGCTCTGCCAATTGAGCTAGCAGTGCTTGCGGATTTAGATTACCAGGCGCCCGCCGCCGCGCAAGCTGTCCTCGTGTGATCTAGCTCGCCGCGGCGCGCCGCCCGCCCGGCTGCCTGAAAGCCTCTGACCGGACCCGCACGGCGCCCTCCTCGCTCCTTTCGCAGTTTGCCTTCTGTACCGACCTCTATGTACAGTCTTCACATGGACGCTCGAACCTGGCTGGTGAACGTCGCAAGACCCTCCTGTGGGAACGCGGGTACGCGGCGACCAGCTCCAAAGAAATCCTCAACCGCGCCAACGTGGGCCAGAAGCATGTACCACCACTTCTCGGGCAAGCGAGATCCAGCTGCCGCGGCCTTGAAGCAGAGCGCCGCGGCAATGCGCGCCGAGGCGGAGGCCCTTCTGGCCGCAGACGGCACGGCCGCCGAGCGTGTGATCTCCTCACTCGAACGGCAACGAGATTCGCTGCGGGGCTGCCGCATGGGACGCGCGACGTACGACGCCGACGTGCTGGCAACCCCGGAGCTTCTCCGCCCGGTCGCCGAGGCTCTCGGGTGGATCGTAGGCGCTCTCGCCGATGTCGTCCGCCAGGGGATCGAAACCGGGGAATTCCGGCCCGATACAGATCCCGAGCAACTCGCCTCGATGGTCGTCGCGACCGTCTCAAGGCGGATATGTGCTCGCGCGGCCCGGCAGGATCCGGCGGCCTTCGACGCCGCCGTCGCCGGCGCGGCGTCGCTCGTACGCCAACAGGCCGGCGGCTGAGCTTCGTGCGCCGCCTCGCCGACGTCGGCTCGCAATTGGCCGAAACACAAGCAACGAAGGAACAGAACCGATGTATGCAATGCAGTACCAGATCGCTTTGCCCGCCGACTATGACATGGACGTCATTCGCAAGAGGGTCCGTGCGACGGGCCGTCTCATGGACGGGTTTCCCGGACCTCGAGTTCAAAGGCCTCACCTCGTGCAAGAAAGGTCGAGGGCGCCCCGCGGAACGCCTACGCCCCCTTCTATGTGTGGCGAGACACCGACGGCATGCGCAGTTTCTGCTGGGGCGAGCCCGGCTACTCGTCGATCGTCCGGGACTCCCGGGCGCCATTCCATTCAAGACTGGACCGTGCACAGGATCGCTCGCGGCCCGTCTTCCTACGCGAACGCCCGCAGCCTGTCCTTTCAGACCGTCTCGCTTCCGGACGACGTCGCCCCCTCCGCCTGCGTCGAAAGCCTCTCGGCCGCATTCCTCTCGGAAGAGGACGGCGAGACCGTCGCGCGAGTCGCCGCCGTCGACGTGACCGCATGGAACCTCGTCTTGGCGGAGTTGAGCGCCGCACGCGCGATCAGAGCGGTGCAGGCCGGACCGTCTACGAAGTCCTTCACGTCTCGGAAGGCTCGTGACCGAGCAAGGCCCCCAAGAATCGAGAGGCCCGCAGTCTTTTCGACTACGGGCCAGACCCGTACACCGCCTGGGACTCGAACCCAGAACCCACTGATTAAGAGTCAGTTGCTCTACCATTGAGCTAGCGGTGCGGATTCCAACTTTACCCGCCGATCGCGGCGCAGGCAAACGCCGATCCCGTGGCGCGCGACACCGTCGCCGCAGGGGCCGCGGAAACCGACGTTGCCGTTCCAATGCCGGCCTTGTGGCAATCTTGTGGGGTGACGAACGAAAGCCCAACGCCCCAGCCCTCAACCTTGCGCTTGACAGGCTCGAAGACGCCTTCGGATTCACGCCCGACGGCGACGCCGTCTACGAGGAGTTCTCGAAGTGGGCCGAATCGACGGGACGCCCCCTCTATCCACACCAGGAAGAGGCTCTTCTGGCTGCCGTTTCCGGCGACAACCTGATCGTGTCCACGCCGACGGGATCGGGCAAGTCGATAGTCGCGCTCGCGGCGATCTTCACCGCCCTCGCACACGGGCGGAGCGCCTACTACACAGCGCCGCTCAAAGCCCTCGTCTCGGAAAAGTTTTTCGAGCTCATCGCGGCCTTCGGCGCGCACAACGTCGGCATGGTCACAGGCGACTCGTCCATCAACGCCGGGGCGCCGATCGTGTGCGCAACGGCGGAAATCGTCGCAAACATCGCTTTGCGCGAGGGCGACGCCGCGGGCATCGGCGTGCTCGTGGCCGACGAGTTCCACTTCTACGGCGATCCCCAGCGCGGGTGGGCATGGCAGGTCCCTCTCTTGGAGCTCGCCTCGACCCAGCACGTCCTCCTCTCCGCCACGCTGGGCGACACGTCCTTCCTTGCGGAAGACCTGAGCAAACGCACGGGCAGGAACACATCCGTCGTCGACCGTGCCGAACGCCCCGTCCCCCTTGCGTTCTCCTACTCGCGCGAACCCCTCGGTGAAGTCGTCCTCGAGCTCGTCCACACCCACCGCGCCCCCGTCTACGTGGTCCACTTCTCACAAAAGGAGGCCGTCAGCCAGGCGCAGGCACTGCTTCCGATCAATCTGACGACGAAGGCCGAGCGCGAGCTCATAGCCAAGGAGATCGGCGATTTCCGCTTCGGCCCCGGCTTCGGAAAAACGCTGTCCAAACTGCTGCGATCGGGCATCGGCGTCCACCACGCAGGGCTGCTCCCCGCCACCGCCGGCTCGCTCGAAAGCGCTCACGCGCCGGACGGCTCAAGGTCGTCTGCGGCACGGACACCCTCGGCGTCGGGATCAACGTCCCCATTCGAACCGTGCTCCTGACGTCGTTGTCGAAGTTCGACGGAACCCGCTCACGCCACCTTTCGGCCCGCGAGTTCCACCAGATCGCGGGCCGGGCGGGCAGGGCCGGGTTCGACACGGCGGGCGACGTCGTCGTCCAAGCCCCCGAGTACGAGATCGAGAACGCGAAAGCCCCTGGAAAAAGCCGCCGGGGACCCCAAGAAACTCAAGAAACTCGTTCGAAAGAAAGCCCCTGAAGGCGTGGTGCTGTGGGAGAGAAGACGCTCGCGCACCTTCAGAACGCGACGCCGGAAAAAGCTGGCCTCGCAGATGCGCGTCAACCACGCCATGATCCTCAACCTTCTGCAACGCCCTGGGATTCGGTGGCCGCCGCCGTCCGTCTGCTGACGGACAACCACGAGCTCAAAACCGAGTCGAACCCCCTGATCAGAAGCGGGCGGTCGAAATCACGAAACGCTCCGTTCGGCGGGGGTCCTCGTCCACCACGACGTCCAATGGCAGGCTGCCCACCCCGGCGAATCCGCGGTGGATTTCGCCCGCGAGGTTCCGAGCGACTTCGCCCTCAACTCGCCTCTGGCCCCCTTCGCGCTCGCGGCCCTTGACCTGCTCGAACGCGAGTCCCCTGACTCATCCGCTCGACGTCGTCTCGGTGGTAGAGGCCGTCCAGGAAAATCCGATGCAGGTGCTCTACGCGCGAGGGCGTGCGGCGCGCGGCGAGGCGATCGGAAGGATGAAGGCCGCCGGAATGGGCTACGAGGAGCGGATGGCCGAGGCGGACTCCATCACGTGGCCGCGGCCCCTCGCGGAGCTTTTGGAGGGGGCCTTGGCCGTCTACCGTCAGACGAATCCGTGGGTGGACGGCTACGACCTCACGCCGAAATCGATCGTGCGGGAAATGGTGGAGCACGCCGAGACGTTTTCCGAGTTCGTCTCGCGCTACGACCTGGCGCGCAGCGAGGGCGTGCTTTTGCGCTACCTCTCGGACGTCTACAAGGCCCTGCGGCAGACCGTGCCGCTCGAGGCCCGCACGGACGAGGTCGACGAGATCACGCAGTGGCTGGGGACGCTCTGTTCGCTCGGTCGACCTCGCCCTCGACGAATGGGAGGCCCTCGCCGACGGCAGGGTGACGCGAGGAGGCCGCCCGCATGTCCGGCGAGGCCGAGGCGGGCTCGACGAGGTCGCCTTCGGGGCGGACGAGAACGGCGCCGCCGCCTTTACCCGCAACCGCCACGCTTTCAAGGCCGCGGTCCGCAATGCGGCGTTTCGCAGGGTCGAGGCCGTTCAATTCGAGGACCTCGACTCCTTGGACCGCCTCGACGGCGAGCCCTCGTGGGCGGAATCCAGCCGGTCTCGGGACGCCGACAGCCGTCGGGGACGAAAACGGCGAGGCTGAGGCTGAGGACGGCGCGGCCGTACCGCACGCGGCGAAGCACGAGACGCACACAGCGAGGCAGGGACGAGGGAAGCCGGGCGACGCCTTCAAAGCGCGAAGCGGGCCCGTATGGGACGGCGACGCCTGGATGGACGCCACCGATCCGTACTCGACGTCTACGAGAGCGTCGGCATCGACCTCACGCCCGCGGAAACGAGTTCTTCCGAGTGCGAGAACAGGTCGATGCCGCAGACCTCGCCGAGGCGGGCGTGCGCGAGGTCGCCGAGGCCCTCGTTGAAGGAAAACGACCCGGCCGTCTATGGATCGTCACGCAGGTTTTCGACGACGGCGAAGGCGACGGCGGCTGGGGCTTCCGCGCATTCTGTCGACCTCGACGAATGCGACGAGCTGGTGTGGCGAAGCTTCGGGTCGTCCACGTCGGCGAGCTGTGATCCGCGGGCCAAAGTGCGCTGTCAGGTCCGGACGCGCCCGCTAGAATTCAAGGGTCGAAAGGGTTGGCATAGATGAACGAAAACGGCGGCAAAGGCACCGGCGGCCTCGAGACGAGCCGAGTCGAAGCAAACGGCGGCCAGGCAGGCGGCGTCGAAACGAACGGCGTCAACTGGTCCGGTCAGGAGACCAGCTTCGAGGGCGTCTCTCGGCCGGATGTAAGCGAGATCGGGGGGCGTTGGGAGAGCCTGCGCGACAAAGTGTCCGCGGCCGCGTCGCGCGCGGGGCGCGACGAGAACGCCGTCTCGATTCTGCTGGCCGCCAAGTTCCAGGGAGCCCGAACGTGTCGTCGCAGCCTTGCGTGCCGGAGAGCGGCCTGATGGCCACAACCACGCCATCCAGCAGCTGGAGGAGGGCGAAGTGGCTCTGAGCGAGCTGGGCGCGCCTTCCACCACGTCCGCGTTACGTCATCGGCCACGTGCAGGCGAACAAGGCCGGTGAGGCAATCCGGGCAGCCGACTGCGTCGAAACCCTCGCTGTTGCTCAAGCTGCTGCGCCCCCGACCGGCTGCAAGGCGAACGCATCTCAGCGGGCGAGCTCGGAAAAGGACGGCAGCTCCCCCGGCGCTTCGACGTCAGCGAGTCCAGGTCAACTCGGCGGGCTCCGAATCTCAGCACGGCGTGGATCCGAGCGGCGTCGTCGACCTCGCCGGCGCCGTCGCGGAGCTGCCGAACCTGCGCCTCGTCGGGCTCATGCTCATCGGCGCGAACACCGACGACGTCGCCGCGGTGGCCGCCTCCCATGCGCGCGTGCGGGAGCTGCGGATGCCGTTCAGGCCGCCGGCGTCGCCAGCTGCACCGAATTGTCGATGGGCATGACGGGCGACATGGAAATCGCCATTGCCGAAGGATCGACGGAGGTTCGAGTCGGCACGGCCGTGTTCGGGCCGCGTCCCATGATGAAGCAAACCCGCTCGCAATGAGGCAAGACAAACGTAATGACGCAATCCCGCTCGCGATGAAGCAAGACAAACATCATGACGCAATCCCGCTCGCAATGAGGCAAAACAAACATCATGAAGCCAGCTTGCTCGCCATGAAGCCAGATTGTTCGACATGAAGCAAGCCTGCTCGCGATGAAGCATTGCCAGCTGCCGCTCTAAGGGCACTACGGAATGCGCGCCAGCCAGGCCGGGTCGGCGAATGTGGCGTCGGCGAGGCTCTTGGCGGCAATCAGCTCGTCGGGGCGGTACTTTGCTTTTCTCACCGTGCGCCCGCGCGTCAGCGATCGGCGAAGCGCCTCGATGACGTCCTCGCGCGCCGCGTCGACGTAGGACCGGATTCCCACCACCTTCTTCTGGGCGCCTCTTCGTGCCGCGTGCGCCGGTGTCCGGCCGGAAGAGCCGGGTGACGACCAGCAGCTGCTCGGTTTCGATTTCCCAGCTCATGACCGCGTGGTGAATCGTCGCGCCCCCGGCGAGCCTGCGTTAGCTGCGCCGCCGATCTTCCCGTCGAGGGTGGCGATGTCGTTGACCGGCATGTAGAAGGCCGGCACTCCCATTTCTTTCAGGGGCACGCAGAACCCACGAATCGCACAGCGCATAGGGATTCGCGCAGACTCAGGCCCGAAAGGGCCGCGCTTGGCACGATCACCGAGTAGGCGACCGCCCGGGCGGGGTCCATGTACATCGTGCCTCCCCGCTCGCCCGCCGCGCCAGTGCGATTCCGCGTTCTTTCGCGGCTTCGACGTCGATCTCGTTGCTCAACGACTGCGAGAGCCGATCACCGCCGCCGTTTCACTCCAACTCCAGAGGCGAACAGCTGCGGGCCGGACGCTCCTGCAACGCTCTCTGCGACGGCGTGGTCGAGCGCCAAGTTCAAAGCGATCGAAAGAGGGCGCGATTCGAGCAGGTCGAATCGGGAGGGTAGGCCGGCGGCGCCGTCGAGCTCCGAAAGGCGAGCGCCGTCGGGCTCCGGAAAGCGGTAGGCGCCGGACTTTGAAGAGCGGCCGACGCCGGGATCCGCCGCTCGACTAAGCGAGCCGATAGAGCCAACCGTGGCGGTCCTCGACCTTTCCAAGCTGGATTCCCGTGATTCGATCGTAAATCGTTCTCGTCACTTCGTTTCGGGGGATCTCCACTCGAAAATCCTTGCCGGAAAGCGAGCCGATGGACGTGATGACCGCAGCGGTTCCACGAGGCGAACATCTCGGCGACGGCGCCGCTCTCGATTCCGGCCAGCACATCCGCCAAGGCAAGGGTCTCTTCGCGGACGTCCGCGCCGTCGTCGTCGCAGAAGCTGGAGAATCGACGAGCGGGTGCAGCCCGCCAAAATGTTGCCGGTGAGCTTCGGGTGCGGATCGACCCGTCGGACATCACGACGAAGACGTTCATGCCTCCGAGCTCGTCGATGTTCGTGTCGGTGGCGGCGTCGAGGAACATGACCTCGTCGTATCCGCCCTCGTGCGCGATCGTTTTGGGCAGGAGCGATGAGGCGTAGTTGCCTCCGGTCTTTGCGTCGCCCATCCCTCCGGGGCCGGCGCGGTGAAGTCGCGTTCACCCACACGTCGATCGGCTGGAAGCCGTTGGCAAAATAGGCGCCTGAAGGCGATGCGACTGCCAAGTACTCGTAGCGTTCAGCGGCGCGAACGCCCAAGAAGGCTTCGGATGCGAAGATGAACGGCCTGAGGTGAGGGAGGAGCCAGGCGCGTCGGGAACCCACGCGGCGTCTTGGCGCACGAGGTTGACAAGCGATCCGATGAAGGCCTCATGTTCGAGCTCGGGTATAGCCAACCGGCGATTGGAGTGGTTGAGGCGGGCCGCGTTGTACGTGGGCCTGAACGTCCAGATCGAACCGTCCTCGTGGCGGTAGGCTCTAGCCCCTCGAACGTTTCCTGGCCGTAGTGCAGCACTCGCGCCGGCGGGGTCCATGGAAAGCAGGGCCGTAGGCTTTCGATCCTGAAATCATGCCACCTTTGTCAGGCGTCCACAGGCGTGGGCCATGTGATCGGAGAACTGCTTTCCGAATCCCGGGCGGCGAGCACTGCTTCGCGCTCGGCCTCGCTCGCCGGATTCGGGTTGGGCCTGACATCCCATGTGCCGGCGAGGTCGGCGGCGGCGGGCACCGCCTCCATCGACGCCAGTTCAAGATCCGTGTAACTCATAAGATCACTTCTTTCTCGGGGCAATGAGTCGATTCTGGTGCCAGATCGGGCGCCGGACGATTCCGATCGCCTCGGCGATCCATGCGCCGCACGGCTCGCCGCCTCCTGTTCCCACTGCAGGCAGGCCCGCGCCTCAGCCGCGGACCAAGGCCGCGAGGGCGTTTCCGACGTCCGACGTCGAACGTTCCAAAGGCGTGCCCGCCTCGGCTGCAGCAGCCCTCGCGGCCATGTCGGATTCGATCGCGTTCTCGATCGCCCGGGCGTGCTCGGCGAGCCCGAGGTGGTCGAACAAGAAGCCACCGAGGCGACGGTCGCCGTGGGGTCGGCGATCTGCTTGCCCGCGATGTCGGGGCCGAGCCGTGGATGGGCTCGAACATGGACGGAAAGGCCTTCTCGGTTGATGTTCCCGGAGGCGGCAAGCCCTATCCCGCCGGTTATCGCGCCGGCTTCGTCGGTAGGATGTCTCCGAACAGGGTTGTCCGTCGCGATCACGTCGAATCTGGCGGGATCGGTGACCGGGAAGATCGTCGCGGCGTCCACGTGCATGTAGTCGACTGCGACGTCGGGATACTCTGCGCCGACCTCCTCGACGACGCGCCGCCACAGCCCGCCGGCGTTGACCAGCACGTTGTGCTTGTGCACGTATGTGAGCTTCTTGCGGGGGCGCGCTTGGGCCTTGGCGAAGGCGTATCGCACCACGCGCTTCTACGCCGTAGGCGGTGTTGACTGAGACTTCGGTCGCTATTTCGTGGGGAGTTCCCTGCCGGACGGCGCCGCCGTTGCCGCAGTAAAGCCCCTCGGTCCCTTCGCGAACCACGAGGAAGTCGATGTCGCCCGGGGCGGCCAACGGCGTCGGCACTCCCGGATAGTGCCTGTTTGGCCGGAGGTTGACGTAATGGTCGAGAGCAAAACGCAGCTTGAGGAGAAGGCCGCGCTCCAGCACGCCAGAGGGGACTCGGGGATCGCCCTATCGCCCCCAAGAGGATCGCGTCGCGCCCTTGATGTCTTCGAGGTCCGCGTCCGTGAGGGTCTCGCCCGTTGCGAGGTACCGGCGAGCGCCAAGGTCGTATGTGTGGTTGCGATTTCGGGCCCTGCCGAGGGTTTCGCGCACAGCATCGATAACCTTCAGGCCTTCCGCCACAACTCAGGGGCCGATTCCGTCGCCGGGAATCACTGCGAGGTCTATGGACGTCATGGATCTAGGATATCGGCTGTTCAAAATACGGGATTCTCATCTCATTATTCGGACGGTTTTGCCTCAGGCCGACTTGCGTTCGAAGCCAAAGGCGAACGGGATGCGAGCCCGGCCCTGACGGGCTCGGGCTCGCATCGACAACGGGGTTTGGGCGCCGCGCAGGACGCCTCGCGAAGCGCCCATTCCGTAGGATTTCGAGGGCTTGCGGCATCTCCAGGGTCAGGCGATCGGGCTTACAGGATCTCCAGGGACCAATTGCCTCCCGTAGTGTCGATCAAAATCAAACTTTCGCCGGTCTTCGCCGGGATTGTGACGTCCTTTTCCACGGCTGCTTTTTGTTCTTTGATGAAAGAGTTCGCTTTGGAGCTGCCGTCAGTGGGCCACAGGGTGCCGGTGACTCGCCCGCTGAGGTGTTGCCAACGTGCTGAAGGTCGCCGACGCCTCGCCCCCGCGATACAAGAACGCCTCATACGAGTTTCCTGCTATCGTCGCACCCTTCGAGACCCTTGGAATAGACGAGATCGGATAAACGCGGATCATCCACGGGCCGGGCCGTCACCCTGATCTTCGCCGTCTGTTTCCGTTGGCGAAGGCGTCTGGCAGGGAAGGTGCCCGTCGTCTTCTCGTCCTTGACCATTCCCCCGAAACGTTCCGTTTGCGATCCGCCGGCGTCCTGCGCCCTCGACAAGGAAGAATCCCGTAGTTCGACGCCGGGTTGATTTCAAAGTAAAGAAGAACAGGCTGACTTCCTGGGGCTTTTGGATGTCTATCGTTTGAGGCCGTCGCCCTGGTACTCCTGAACGTGCCGGTGAGCGCAGGCCGGGTCGGCTTTGGAGGGGGCGACCGTGCTCCTGGAGTGCTTTCGTCGTCCGTCGGCTCGTCGGGGTCGGGACTCTTGCTTCGAGGCGACGTCGTCGCGGACGTGGACGGCGAGGACTTGGCGGTGGGTCCGTCGTCCTTGTCGTCTTTCATGAGCTTCGGCACGAAGATGATCGCGGCGCGATGGCGATGACAGCCACCACCGATAGGACCGCTAAACCGGCTTAGCTTGTGAGGAAGGACTTCGGGGCGTTCCGTCAAGGCCGAAGGGCATGCCCGTCCCGAAGTCCGACGAGGCTCCGTAGGGTCGGCTGGCTCAACCCCTGGCCGTGGTCGGAGTAGTCGGCTCCCGCCCCAGGGAGCGCCCCTCCGCCATCTGGCTTTCGGGGCCGAGGTTCCAGGCTCCGCAGGGCTGCCCGATCCGGCTTGCGCAGCGAGTCCCGGTGCGGGCCGGCCGACGGAGTGGATCCGACCGCCCGGGAACCCTCGGGCCCCTGCTGGCGAAGGGCCCTGGAACCTGGGCTGGCCTGACGAGCCCGGGCCCGCAAAACCCGATGGAGCCGAAGAAGCCGACGGAGGGAACCCTGGCTGGCCCGACAGAATCTCAGACCCTGCTGACCCGACAAACCCGGCTGTTGGAAACCCGGCTGGTCGGCGAAGCTGTATCGCTCGGTCGGTTGATAACCGGCACTTTGAGCAGAGGGCGACGACGAAGCCGACGGTGCCGGCCCAGCCTGCGAAGGGCCCGGCGTGCGCACCGAACGGAGGCCGCGCGGGCATTGCTTGCTGCACCGGGCGCCGACTGAGCCGAACGCGGCTCCGACTGACCCCGCCGGGGATTGGCTGCCCGGCCCGAGGCCCCGCTCGGTCCCGAATGGAACGGAGGCCGCCCCGGGCGAAAAGGCGGACTGCCCCCGGAGGCTGCTCGGAGCCAAAACCCGCCTGCCCCTGAAGCGGACGTCGGCTGCGCACCGCCAGATTCAGTTTGCCGCGAGCCGGGGGCGGGAGGCTCCGAACTGACGCCGAGTGAGGCCGACGGAGTTGAGAAGGCACTCGGGCGGAGCCGCTCTCGAAGGGCCCTGGCTCCCGGCCGGGACGTTTCGCCCTCCGGGGACGAGGCTGCCCGCCTCCGGCGGGGCCGGCGGGCGCAGAGCTCGCCGGGGCAAAACCTCGGGCGTGAAGACTCTGACGCGGCGCCGGCCCTGAAAAGCGGGGCCGGGCGCGGCATTCGCCTGGTCGGAGCGATCCGGGTCTGCTGCTGAGAACTCAGCGGCTCCGGGCGGCAGCGTGCGCGCCAGGTCTTCTTCCTCGAGGAACGCCTCGGCAGCGGGAAATGGTCTCGTCAGCGGTTCGAGCTCCGTCAGACTCGTCAGGTCTCCGGCGGAAAGCGGCCCCTCCGGCAGGCGAGATTAACCGAGGAATTCGAATCGTCGGGAAGCGGGTGTCGTCGGGTGCGTGCGAAGAGTCGGGCGCGTACGGCGAATCGGACGAATCGGCCGGCGACGAGGCGGAAGGCAGAAGGGTGGCATCGACGTCGATGTCTTCCACCCAGAAGTTCCAGCCAGCGGGCCAGGCCCCAAGCGGGATCGGGCCTCCAACCAGCAGGAGGGGTCCACCGTCGGGCGCCGGCGCGCCAGTTCGGCGGTGGGTTGAATCTTTTGGACATGAGCAACACTCCTGTGGTGCGTGAAACGACGATGCCATTGTCCCGCGCCCTTCCCCACCTGCCGCCACCCACGTCCACGGTGCGAAACGCCTCAAGCGACGGACGTTATAAGTTCATAAAGACAGGAATGGCGTAGCCTCCTGATCCTGACCAATCCCCGCAAGCGCGGGGTACACGCAATACACCCTATCCATAGGAGGATCACCCTCGCAGACGCGAGGCGTGAGTGTAAATCGAAACACGCCCACCATCAATGAGGACCCGTTATTCGATTGACTCACTTACACTCTAGCCATAGGGTTATATAAAACGAGCTCACAAAAGAAGGAGGTGCCCGTAATGCCGAACTTTTGGCGGAACTTAAACCCTAGGAAGGAGGTTGTCATGACGCTTCGAGATAAGAGTCGATGGCGCGACGTTTTTCACTTCGTCAGTGGAATGGTTTCGTTAGTGAAAGACGTCGCTACCATCGTTGTCATACTCCTTAACTTCATATAGAGGTTAACGATTTGGGAAGGATACATCCCACGAGGTTTGGAAACTAACGCTACAAAGATGTGCCAACCCCAGCAATGGTACCAGGCATGAGCCAAAACCAAGAGGGCAAATGCTGCTTTAGAAGCTTCGACGGCTTCCTGACAGCTGAAAAGACGTCATCTCACCAAGTACGCTTCCATCACATCCTCCGTTTCCATCGTCTACGGTCCTATCGCCGTCGGGAGCCGCCAAAACGACGCCTTCGCGCGGCGATCGACCACGACTCTTTCGGGGCCGACGAAACGCCCGGCGCCGAGAAACTCTGGGCACCTCCGCCTTTGCGCCCTAACTCCTTCCACTGCCTTCCAAGGGCTCTGCATGACGAGCATCCCTTCGACGTCGAGCGGCGTGCGATCGTGCCCGAGCGAGAGAATCGCGTACCGCTGTTCCGACTCTGACTCGGATAAATCATCAGCGCTCTGCCCTGGCCGAGATTCTCTGCGATGAGCTCCACCTGATCTCTGACGCGACCCGAAAGACGCCCCACGAATACGCCCGCCGAGACTTCGAGCAGCCACCGGGTCAACGCGCCGCGAAGCCCGGCGGGCGCCGCAGAAAGGATGATTACAACCATGCGGCTGCCCAGCCTTACTCTTCGTCGTCCAAAGACTCTAGGGCAAGCGCGTGGTTCATGCCGCCCGCGATGGCCTTGCGCTGGTAGTCCCACAGAGAGACGACGTTCACCTGAAGCTCCTCCCCCTCGTCGACCTCGAAAAAGCCTGTGGATGTCTCGCACCGACCGCTCGATAACCTTCAGCTCGAATATCTGGTCGCGGACCCGGCGCCGGGTCGTCGCGGCAATGTCGCTCATGCCTTCGGCGACGACGTCGAAGGCGATCGGTATCGTCACATCCGCCTTGTAGAGGTCGGCGACGTCGTAGACGAAGGAACGCTCGTGACCCGTGTGAACGAATCCCAGTCCCGGCGAGCATCGCAGTGAAACGACGACGGCGTGGATCACCCGTAGAGTGCGGCGTGCGCGGCAGACAGCGCCTGATTGATCGGATCTGAGGCGTCGAAATCATCGTGCTCGTACTCGCGGCGCTTTCACGGAACCCCGTGCGCTTCGAGTTCTCACGGTAGACGGAACGAATTGCGCGCCTTCCCGCCCCGCAGCTGTTGCATTGTCGATCCGACGACGTCCTCGCCTGCAAAACGCATCGTGTCATTTTCCTCGCGACCGCCAGCCGCTTTTGCGGGGAGGAGACGAGCTGCTTGCTCCACGAGCAGCCTGCTCGACGTCGCCAGGGACCTGCCGTGGGCGTAGTAGCGCACCCCGCGCTCGCCGACCCACACTGCGGTGGTCCCGCACTCGCCCAGAAGGCACATCGCGTGGTGGCTCACCGAGGTTCCCGGGCCCAGCAGCACCGCGAGAAGCGACGCCGCCGGAACGCGAACCAAGCCCTTGTCGTCGCGCGCCGTCACAGCGCCGTCCTCGCGATGGACGACGCAATGCTCCAAGTGAGAAAGGACATCCGGTCGGCTGCGCGAGGAAGCGCCGTGACGGGAACGGGAAGCAGACGCGCCATGGCTTTACTCCCTCGGGCGCGCCAAGGTCATGAGACCGCAGCCGTATGCCTTCGACGGGCCGAGCCCGTTGACGAGCATCTGGCGAAAGGCCCCGACCTCCTCGATCCGGAGAATGCCTTCGTAGACGACGCGTCCAATCGTGACCTTGCCTGACTTCTGTGTCTCGCGATCCTTCCTGTCGAACACCGGTTTCTCGCGCCGGACAACCAAGAGCGAGGCGCGATCATTCGGATCATCGTCTTGCTCGGCCAACCCTTCAAACGTCTCGACTGCGGCAACGCCGCCCCTGTGCAGCGTACATCCCAGATCCGCCGTTGTCTCCCGTTTCGACGCGCTTGACCTGACCGTCCCGCCGGGCTTTGTGAGCCCCGATTCGTCGGGGACCATCGGGATCGAGAACCCCTGCTTCTCAGCGCGCCTGAGCAGCCAGTCTCTCTGCTGCCTCGCAGTCACGTGTCCGTACCGTTGCCCCTGTCCGGCCCCTGTTCTCGTTGTGAACGGGATTCGCCGCGAGCCTGAATGCCCCACGTTTGACCTTCGGCGAGCCGGGAAAGAAACCTTCGTAATCGAGCGTGCGAGACCAGCTGCGACAAGTCGCGTCCGCCCTCAATTTGCGACATGTCCGGACGTGGGCGAGAGCACGTACAGGGGCGACGCCGAAGGCCCTTGGTCGACCCGCCACAGCACACGTCCAGCCGCAGAAGTTTCTGCGCGGGCCGACGACGTCAACACCAATCGACGTGGGGTTTCGGCTTGTGCGGGCAAATCCTCCGACGTGCTTGCGGCCGGATCTCCCCGGTCGCCGTCGATGCTCCGGCCGAGATCACACGCCTTCGCGACGACCGCGTGCATCACCTGCGGCGAGCCGAGCAGCCTTCTCGCGAACCGACGCCGCCGGATCGAGTTCTATCTTCGTCAGGTGCATCTTCTACCTCGCATCTCTAACTTTCCTCCGACAGTTCCGCCATGGGATCGTGAGAGTCCGCGGCAGAACCCTCATATTCGTTCGGCCCCGTCAGCGAACTCAGCCCTCCCGCCGGATCTTCGAGCTCGGCCATTGGATCGAAACATTCCCCACTGGGCCATGCATTTTCCGCTGGATCGAGCATTCCCACCGGGTCAGAAGTTCTGCCATGGGATCGTGGTGGTCTTCGCCGACGTCGGAGCGCACAGCTGCGCTCCCAGTCGACGCTTTGTCTTTCACTCTCACCATATGCCGCTCAATGTCCCGGAACGAATACTCACGATGACGCGGGTCGAAGGAAAGAGGCACATCTCGGCTCCCTCGTACATCGTTTGTGTGCTCGCCTTCGGGCACAGCGTCTTTGTCGAGAAGAACTTCGATTTCTCTGCCTTCACGATGGCGCCTCCGGTACCACTTGGAGGCCAGCCACGCTCACTTGTCAAAGCCTCCAACAAGCTCGAATCGCGCAATCCGAGCGAGACGGGAAAGGACGGAGGGCATGAGCGTCGCCCCAAATAGAGGGGAAAAGAAGGATGCCGCACAGCGTGGTCGAGCCGCTCGATCACCGCATTCTCCCCCTCTATTCCGGCCAAGAAGACCGCATCGGAAAGGTAGTAGCGTTCGGAAAGCGGCATCGATTTGGACCCGTCCAGCCTATGCGCCGTATGGAAATCACGCAACACCGTTCCCGGCTGGTCTTTTCGCACACCGAAGCGCAGTGTCAGCAAGTCCTCGATTGGGTCGGTGCGCCGTCTGCCGGTTGCCGCGGCCAGCATGCCGAGAATTCCGCTTTTTGAGGGGGCGAGTTCTGTAGCGCGCACCGTGAATCGGGATTTGACGCCCCAGGCCTGCAATGGGCCCGCGAGCCGCAAGAGCAGTACTGCCATCGCTTACTCCGAGGCTGGAAGGCGTGACTCGACGACATCGCGCACTTTGTCTGTGAGAACGTTGAACGCGACTCGCTCCCCGAGAGACTCCGTCCTTCATAGTCCTCGGGCTCACCGCAAAGGCATGCCGCGGCTTGACGCCGAAGGCTTCCTCCAATTGCTTCTCATGTTCAACGAGTTTGCGTACAGACTTTGCCACGAATCCCTCGGTGTCGCTTTTGAGGACCGGTCTTTCAAAGGCACCAACGAGGGAAACAGGGCTAGTCGTCGCGCACCCTGAACAAACCACCATGCTGGGCGGCGTTCGATTGGCGAAGGTGTTCTGCTTGCCCGTCGGCATCGTCTTGACAAAGGCTTCGATGAAGGAGGACAGCGCTCGAAGCGTCGCCTCAGCATCACCCAGATTCTCATGCAGCAAGTCGAGATTGACCGTGGCATAACGATACATTGTGGCCGACGAGAACTCGATGGTTCCCATCATTCCTGCGCCAGCATCCTCTCTTTCTTCAGCGCGAGATTTGTCGTCATCAACGGCGGTGAAGAAATCGAACTCGTTCTCGGCCGCATGCGTCGAGATCGCATGGGCCACTTGGCAGGCAGCATCGACATTGAGGTCGGCGTCATCAGCGACCATTCGGCCGAGAGGGCAACATCAATCGAGTTCTCGGACTTGAAAGATCTTTTGACTTCCTTCTTGTCCAATTCCTCGCCAGAGCAGGGCACTCTCCACGGCCATTTCCGCAAGCTGTGCTATTTGTCTGTTGGAGAGGAACAGAAGATATCCGGATTCCTTAGCCTTCTTTGATGCTTCCTCGCTCTTCTTGGCCCTCGGCTCGCTCAGTTTGATTTTGGCGGCGTTGAAGACCTCTTCGGCCAACTTCTGAGCATCGTTTTCAAGGTCTTCTGCCTGCCGCCCTATTTCTTTGGCGAGAATGCTGACAACGCGTTTGGTCCGCGTGCCCAGATCCTCTCTGTCGAGGTGCGCGTCGATAAAGCTCCGTGTGACGTGTTTCCACGCTTGGCTCGAGACCCTCAGGCGCTTCACGCCACTGTACATCGCCGACTTCGGCGAACCCGTGTCGTCACGATTGACGCAGCTGGGTGGGATGTTCTGGACAATGTGAACATCGATGTAAGTGCTCATTTTTCTTCCCTATTTTAGGTTGTTTTGTGGCGCTTTTAACGCCCAAGTTTCATTTGGCATCCGAGGACAAGCTGGAGCTAGCAGAAGCTTCGACGTCGACGGACTCAGCCTCGTTGCCATCTGGTTTCCGAAGATTGTAGAAGTCACGCGACCATCTGCGTCTGACTTTCTTGTCACCGCCAGAACGCCGGAACATCACGAGGTCGTCGGCAAAAGCAGCGTAGTCAAAACCGATGTCTTTCGATCGAAGAAGCTGGACGAAAAGAACGGAGGTGGCTGCGCAGCTCGTCAACAGTCGAAGCGGTGACCAAAGCATTAAAGCGACTGCGCGCGGAAGGATTCTCATCTTCCCTGCCGATCAACTCGCGGGCAGCTCTTCCAAATCCGAAACCTGGTTTATGCATCGGGCCGGACCTCGATTGCTGATGAACCGCATACAAGGTCATGGCTATATGGACGGCTGTCTCTTCCGGCGTCGGAGCGTCGGAAACGCTGTCTGGAACATCATTCACGTGCGTATAGTCCCAAAATGTCTGCAATCTCGCCTGGATCTGTGTTTCTCTCGGCGCAATTTCGCAAAGGAGCTGCACGAGCCGACGCCTTGTCGTTCAAGACGCCTTTTGCAAGTCTTCAATGCGGCGGTCGACAGCAACAGCAGTCTTGCTCAAGTTTCGTCCCTAGAGGAGACACATTTTTCGCAGGTTGAGTTTCTGTGGCATTCATTGTCAGTCCTTTTTAGATTCAGATTGCGAATCGGGGTGGGCAGGTAGAGTCTCACGGATTGAAGCCTCGAACCAGGCAAGCGAGATTCCAACGTCAACACGGCCCTTTTTGTCCAAACGACCGGCATATGCCGACGGTCCCCAGAATCGACAAGTCGATTACATTGGCTCCTCGCTATTCTCCGGAGCCTCGCGCCACCTGCCACTTTGCTTCGTCAGGGGCCTCCTCACCGGCTGAGCGAGGCGAGCCATCGCGGAAACTCTTCGTCAACGACCAAGTAGAAGGCCGTCGCAGCTTTTTCACTGAGGCGGCCTGCACGCTGTCGGGGTCGGCACCCTGTGCTTTTGCAAGATTTCCGCCGAGGTTCCGCAGCGACGAGGCGACTTTGTCCGTCTCTTTCATCGGCATCTCGGACAATCGCGAGATAACAGGAGTTGTCCTCTTCCAACAGCTTGGCGGGAACCTTGAGGACGTCGTCGACAAAGCTCGTCGACAACTGCTTCTTGGGACCCGTACTCAATTCCGACGCAGTGAACGGGAATCAAGCCGTCGTTGGGAACTATTTCGTCAAACAACAGTTGTTGGTAGAAGTCGATGACTCCGCCGCCTTGTGACCTTGTTTCCTTTTGCCGTCCATTCGAACGAGGGTTTCGCTGAGCTCGGAGACCAGGTGGACAAGCCCCTCCACATCGCTCGATCTTTGGGGAACTTGTATGGCATAAAGACGTCGAACTTAAACTTCTTTGTTTGAGGATCGGAGTACCGCCAGGCTGTCATGGGTTCGTAAAGATAACGGTTCTGCGGAGTAGCTTTGTTCCGTTTCCAGGAAAAGTCCCGTCACACCAGACTCGTCGCCGTGGAGCAGTACGCGTCTGGTCTGCCACGTGTAGCACGAAACAGGGCCCGTCGGATCCAGGTCTCGGTTGCCCGCGGGGCCGTCGGGTTCGCATTCCCACGGTGGCAAATCCCTATCGCGTCGACTTTTTCCTTGAGGGAATCAGCGAGGCCCACCACGACCGTATTGAGAAGTATCGTCTCGGCCAGGGTTATTTCCTTCGATTGTCACGACGCCGATTTGTCCGCTCCATCCGGGGCCGATCGGGTGGCCCTGCCTCCCTTGACCTCCCGGATCTCCGACAGCACCGGAGCGGATGCCCGAAGGATCGAGCGTGAACGTGAACGAGCCATCGAGCAGCTTCGGACCAATCAATCCGATCGAGGCCCGGGCCGATTCTGAGTGGTAAGAGAAGGGCGCTCCGTTGGGAACGTCGACGATTAACGATTCGAGATCCGATATCTTGCCCGATTTTTGCATGTATACCGGCCACTTGAAAGAAAGGGGCCACAGGATCACGCACGTCGAATCGCTCCCGGTATCGCTCAAGGTATGCAACTGCATCAGTCGCCAAAAGTTCTGGATCGTTCCAGTATGCTTCCCACGTTTTAAGATCCTTCGGTCCTCCCATTGCGCGATGCGCAATCGCCAAAAAGCAAGCGCAGAATCGCAACGTCTTGCGACGCGATTTTCAGCCGTGAATTCCAGAAATGTCAGATGCCTCTTCGAATGCCGTAACAAAGGGACACCTCATCAGGCTCTCCGCTTAAACGCGTGACTCGAATCCATGGTTCGTCGAGAAGATTGAAACTTTCGGCCATTAATCCTGGACCTCCATTAGCCCGGTTGTTGACGTGTATTCAATGATAACTCCATCCAGTTCGGCGCGTCCGTTGTTTAACAAAAGAAATAACTGCCCGCGCAGATCGAGGTTCGCTTGCCACGAATCGACATAGAACCCTTCTAGCTCGCCGATAACGCGATCGATCGCCGACTGGTTCGAGAATCTAGGGCGGGAGTCTGACGGCCGACATTGCCATGGCTCGTGCCAAAGCGCGGTCAGGGCTCGCGATCGTAGGAATCTCAATATTGGGAAAGCCTTGGGAGCTCGGGAGGGTTCGCAAGCTCTCTTGGCTGCCTTCTTTGCACACTTCGAGAAGGATCACCTCGAGGGAGTCTTCGCCGTCGCGCACATGCGCTCTTGCCCTTTCTTCGCTGTCGTCAGCGAGTGTGCGCAGCCAATCGATGAGAGATACGCGGTTGTCATTCTTCGGTTCCCGCAGCTGATAGCCCTTGGCGGCATCTCCCTTCTTTCGTTCGGCTTCTTCCGCTATATCGCTGGCTTCTGCTAATGCTTGATTCCATTGCGCTGGAACATCGGGATCCGTCCCGTAGACCGCTTCAATTAGTTCGCGCACGTCGTCCGGCACATGGACCACTCCACCTTCCGTTGCGATCTTATTCAGTGCCGCAGCGGTTAGGAGCAAGTCTTTCTCACCGTAGATATGCTTCGCACCCCTGTCAATCTCAGGCTCATCGTCCGAGGCCAATGGAAGGCAGTCGACGTAACAGACCGGTCGCTCCAATTTTCCAGGACGACGCCGTTGGTGCCTGTGCAACCGTCCCATGCGTTGGATAAGAAGATCGATGGGCGCAAGATCAGTGATCAACAGGTCGAAATCAACGTCCAGAGACTGCTCTACGACCTGGGTGGCAACGACGATCGCGCGTTCAGGGCGTTTGGGGCTCTTGCGAGGAGGGGCCGAACCGCCGAAGCAGATCGGCGTCTTTATTCAGCCTGTCGGAAATGGTGAATCGCGAATGATTGAGGCTGACGTCATCGCCAAAGACTTCGCGCAATTCTTCATACGTCTCCTGTGCACGGCGCACAGTATTTCGAACGACGAGGGCGCACCCGCCGTCGGACAAAGTGTCGTTGAGCAGGGCAACAACGTCAGCCCCCTCATCCATCCGTCTGATCTCAACCGAACTACTGCGGCCCTCAGCCTCAACGGCGACGACCTTCGTCCCGCTTTCTCCTGACGTCACGAGGCACGGGAAAGGCATAGGCCCCTCTTCTCGCGCCCTCTCTCTGGCTACGTCGGGTACTTCATCCTGCTCTCTTTGCACGAATCACTGTCCGAGACTAACTGCAGCCCTCGATCATAGGCATCGGCAAGCGCCGAACATCGTGCCTCGGAAAGAGTAGCGGAGAGAAGAATGACGGGAACTCCATATGCGGCCAGCCAAGTCAGGGATCTATCGAGGTAAGAGTTCATGTAGGGTCGAGTAGGTGAACTTCGTCGACGATAACGACCTTCCGGCTAAGCCCCAAATGCCGAAGCATGAGGTGTGGCGCAGAAAGCGAGGCGAAGAGGAGATGGTCAATCGTGGTCACAACAAAATCCGCAAGCATAGACTTCTTCCGGCCCGAAAAGCCAGGCCATGATCGCGAGGTCGGCGTCTGTGCCCTCGTCACGAAGGCAAGTTCCGTTCTTTCCCTCCGGTTCCCTCGCGCCCCTTTCCCGCCCGAGCTTGACGCGTGCCCAAGCCGTCTTCTTCGTCCAAGCCAATCTGCCGAGGCGCCGGAAGCGACGAGGACAGGAAGTCCGCAGCCGGATCGCCATCGCCGCCCAAGCTCCCGAGAAGACGATCGCGGATCGCATATCCTGTTTTTCGCAATGCTCGGGCTTCCTCGTTGAGCTTAGCGCGTCCATGCTGGAGCTGAACGGCAAACGCAGAGGGCTCTCCAGCATCGCGATAACTCTCCTCGATATGGCCCAGCCAGTCCAATTCTCTCGAGACATGGCGTCCGTCGTCGTTTGCGTTGGAAGCGCAAACAAAACCCCCGAGCGTCCAGTTCGAGCAGCTAAGACCTCAGCCGCCAAGAGAGCCGCTTCCGTCTTCCCCGAACCGGTGGCCTCCTGAACAATCATGAGTCCAGGAGTTCATCGAACGAGACGCTCCACGGCCAAACGTTGGGCCGCCGTGGCTGGCTCCGTCAGGCAAATCGAATCGCGTCCGAAGGAGGATGTCAGCGTCTTTACCGTCGTCTCGCGGACGCCAAGGCGAGGAAGCTCTATTTTCGCAAGTCCGCTTTCGACTCGTTCCTGATGCTGTTTTGACATCAAGAAACTCGCTGCGTCGTCGTCTGAGGCGGCAAAGCGGAAAAATAAGCTTCCGTTGAAGCAAGCCAATCCGAAACGATTACAAGACCGCATATTTCAACAAGAAAAAGGCTCAGACCAACTTCATGCGACCATTCGTCAACAAATCGGCGACGCCGGCACGACTGATCGCCATCTCCAAAAGTTCGGGCGGACCACGCTCCATTCCTCATCTCCCAGAAGATGGTCGCGCCCACGCATGTTGCTGAGACCATTTTTGTTGTAGCAGAATGCGTGATGCGCTCCGATGACGGAGGCAAGCGCACGAGCCGGCTGAAGACCCCAACGCCTCTTTTCTCTGAGCCATTTTTCGACGATCATCTGCCCAGTCAGACCGTGAGGCGCTTGGCGACGTTCGTTTGGATCGATCGGTCCGTGCTGAAGCCCGGACTCACGCATGCGATCATCCAAAGCGCCGACTTTAGTGCTGAAAGCCGGGAGTGGCCTTGCCGATATCGTGAATGCCGGCTAGCCAAGACGCCAGCGCCTTGAATTCTGCTGCAGGATCGAGCCCGAGCGGATCTCGCGAATTCCCTTTCGATCAGATCAGGAATGGCTGGAGCAAAGCCAGTTCGCGGCTAGATGACGCGTGACCTCGGCCGTATCGGCAAGATGCAACCACAGAGGCAACCACCAAGCTAGGCCAGGTGGATCGTTGTCGTATTTCGATTTGGCCCAAACAGAGCGTGACTTAGAACTCAACATCAGCGTTGTTTCCACAAACTTGATCCTAGTCCCAAAACCCAGCGAAGGAACCATCCTAAAGGACTGGGTTGAGAGCAAAAGAAAACTGGTAAGCTGGAAGACGACTCTTGCCGGATTCCCAGGAATCTAACTGTCTTCCCCGCGCATGCGGGTGATCTCCCGACAATCGACCACCTCAAGCCAAAATAGCGTCTTTCCCCGCGCATGCGAGGTGATCCCGCTACTGCACACAGCACCAGGCAGAGTACGAGGGTCTTCCCGCGGCATGCGAAAAGGTGATCCCAACTCAGATTTTGGGCAACGGCGTGAGTCTCAGTCTTCCCCTGCGCATGCGGGAGGTGATCCGCCTCTCTTTTCTGAGTGTTGGCACTTTTAGTAACAGCGTAACTTC